>Ga0265780_10000124_pt1 | contig 124222 bp, 121 predicted proteins | sample P1T30metagenome_FD_192432 | JGI IMG/M metagenome (GOLD analysis project Ga0265780, IMG submission 192432) | Plant litter microbial communities from East Loma Ridge, Irvine, California - P1 T30 | ecosystem: Environmental > Terrestrial > Plant litter > Unclassified | place: USA: California...
GGAATTGTCAACGCTGTGGCCTGGCATCCAACAAATCCGAGTATCTTTGCAAGCGCGGGCGACGACCGACGAGTTCGAATGTGAGTGTTGTCCTGTCTCGAACGCTGTAACGCAGTGCTAACATATTTGCAGCTGGACATCGGAAAGGTTGTTGAATGCGCGCTAGCAGAGGCATGCCTCTTGAAAGAGCCTTGGAATTGCGGATGTTCTGAACTGGTGTTGCATAACACATACACTCGGCGGTACATAAGTAGCCTGATTGCATCAAATGACTCCACTTTTATTTCTCCCTCCTTCGCCTTGGTGGATGGAAGGACAGAACCTCAATCAATCAACTGGTCAATCGTTTGATCATGTTTACTTTTCTAGTTGGCCATCATGGTTCTTGCAAGGCACGTCGTTACACAAGGCCTACTGACGAAGCCGAGCCGCGGACTTGTGCTGCAGTATGACATAGACGACGGGCATGGTTTAGACGCATGTATGCCGCAGTGTAACACCAGAACGTATCACCATGCTCTTGGTAGGCGGCGCTGATTGTGTTGTACTTCCTTCCTGCCTCCTGTCCTTCACCGCACTTTTCGCTGCACAAACAAAGCATCGACTCGCTTTCCATCTCTTGTCTCTCGGTCCATCCATCCATCATGGTGTCTGTGCACGTTCCCTGGGCTTAGGATTGTCCGCAAAATCGGCCCCCCACCATGCCAGTCAGTGCTGGAATCGGTGACGGCGAGAGACGGTGATACCTTGCTGCCACCACCGAGAAGGCATGCTGCTACTGTTTGAGTCCTGGCGTGCTCTGCTGCTGTCAACCTCTCTCACCACGTTCGAGTAAGGAAATTTATTCTCGCTCTCTCCGTCGAGCACTCCTGCATGCAACATTCACTCCCCCAGCTTCTCCAGCGAATTCGCCTCTGTCGTCAGCCACCACTGCTGCCTCTGCCCGTGTCATCGTCCATTGTTCGCTCTGCTATTATTCCTCCTCCCCCAACCTCGCTTGCATTGCCTGCGCACTCTCACCGCTGTTTCTTTTCTCCTCTTCGCACTTCCCACAATCCTCAACGTCTCTCAATCGCTCCATCCTCTCGCACATTTGCAAGCATGGCTGAGCCTCTCTCTCACAGCCGATCCGCCGGTGTTGAACGCCTGGCCGACAAGATCGATAAGCCTCTCCTCGACGACCGCTCATACCGAGTCATCAAGCTGCCCAACCAGCTCGAGGCCCTTCTCATCCACGATGCCGACACCGATAAGGCTTCGGCCGCTATGGACGTCAATGTTGGCAGCTTCAGCGATGTCAAGGAATTGCCTGGAATAGCGCATGCCGTAGAGCACTTGCTGTTCATGGGCACTGAGAAGGTAAGGCGTGCGATTGTTCGATACAGCGGCATAGGTCTAATCACAATCTCTTACAGTACCCTGGCGAGAACGAGTACAACTCCTACCTGACCAAATACGGCGGCAGCTCAAACGCTTTCACCGCGCACACATCCACAAACTACTACTTCGAACTATCCGCTTCGTCCACAGCAAAGAGTCCCGGTAGCTCTGCCAACAGCAGCAAGACGAGTCTCCCAATCCCCAAGGAAAGCGCACCTTTATACGGCGCCCTCGACCGCTTCGCACAATTCTTCATCCACCCGCTCTTCCTCGAAGACACTCTCGATCGCGAGTTGCGCGCTGTCGACTCCGAGAACAAAAAGAACTTGCAAAGCGACCAATGGCGCATGTTCCAGTTGAACAGGGAATTGTCGAGCGAGAAGCACCCATACCACAATTTTGCGACAGGCAGCTACAAGACGCTGCACGACGATCCTCTAGCGAAAGGAATCAAGATCAGAGATGCGTTTATCAACTTTTACAAAGAGCACTACTCGGCGAATCGCATGAAGTTGGTCGTACTTGGCAGAGAGAGCTTGGACGAGCTGCAGGAGTGGGTCGAGGAGTTCTTCACTGGTGTGCCGGACCAGAATCTGCCACAGCTGAGATGGGATGGCATCCCTGTGTATGATGAGAAGAATCTGGGTATTGAGGTGTTCGTCAAGCCAGTGATGCAAAAGAGGCAGCTGGATCTGCACTTCCCATACCCCGACGAGGAGGAACTCTGGATGTCGAAGCCGGGTCGTTACATTTCTCACTTGATTGGACACGAGGGTCCTGGAAGTCTTCTGGCTTACCTGAAGGCCAAGGGTTGGGCAAACGATTTGAGCGCTGGCGCCGCACCGCTCTGTCCTGGAACTGGACACTTTTCGTGCAGCATAACTCTCACAGAGGATGGTCTCAAGAACTACCGCGAGATTGTCAAGGCATTCTTCCATTATGTCGCCCTGCTCAAGGATGCTCCCCCTCAGGAGTGGGTTGTGGACGAAATGGCCAAGCTCAACGAGGTCGAATTCAAATTTAGACAGAAGATTCCGGCGAGTAGGACCACAAGCGGCCTGAGTGGAGTGATGCAACAGCCTCTTCCGAGGGAGCAGCTTCTCAGCGGACAGTACTTGATCACAAAGTTCGATCCCGAGGCCATCTCCCGCGGACTGGACGAGTTGCGACCGGACAACTTCCGTTACAACGTGGTTAGCAAGGAGTTCCCTGGTGATTGGCCACTGAAGGAGAAGTGGTACGGTACTGAGTACAAGGTCGAGAAGATTCCCGAAGACCTGATGAAAGAGCTCGAGAGCACCGTGTCTGCACCTGTCAGCAGCCGCCCGTCTGAACTTTATCTTCCGGGTAAGAACGAATTCGTTCCTCAGAGGCTCGATGTGGAGAAGAAGGAGGTCGAGACACCGGCTACCACTCCCAAGTTAATCCGGAACCAAGAGAACACACGGACGTGGTTCAAGAAGGACGATCAGTTCTGGGTGCCCAAAGCGAACGTGCACGTCTGCTTGCGTAGCCCAATCACTGGCGTCACACCACTTGCATCTATCATGACATATATGTACAAGGAGCTTATCGATGACAGTCTGACGGAATACTCCTACGACGCCGAGATTGCTGGACTGCGATACAGCATCTCGCCTCACTCTTCTGGCCTCGACATCCAGGTCAATGGCTACAACGACAAGATGTCTGTCTTGCTCGAGAAGGTCCTAATCTCCATGCGCGATCTTGAAGTCAAGGAGGAACGTTTCGAGATTCTCAAGGAATCGCTTTTGCGCGGTCTTCGCAACTTCGAGTACTCCGAGCCTTTCCGCCAAATCTCAACATACACTCGCTGGCTGATTGCGGAGCGCAGTTGGGCGCAGTTTGAGCTGACCGAAGAGCTCGAGTCGGTCACTGCGGCTGACGTGCGCGCCTTCTTCCCGCAAATTCTGCGCCAGATGCACATTGAGATCCTCGTCCATGGTAACATGCACAAAGAGGACGCCTTACACATCACTGAGCTTGTTGAGCGCACATTGAAGCCTCGTCGTCTGCCTGCAAGCCAGTGGCCTACCAAGCGCAGCATGTTGCTTCCTCCCGGCAGTGACTACCGTTGGGAACACACTCTCAAGAACGCGGACAACATCAACCACTGCATCGAATACTACCTCATGGTCGGCCAGAACCAGGATCGTGAGCTACGCGCTCGCCTACAGTTGATGTCACAGATGATGGACGAGCCATGCTTCAACACTCTGCGCACTCAGGAGCAGCTTGGCTATATTGTAGGCAGCGGCATGATGGCGTTGGGCACTGTTCAGGGCTTCCGCATCCTGATCCAAAGTGAGAAGGATTGCGATTACCTGGAGAAGCGTATTGACAACTTCCTGATCAACTTCGACAAAGAGCTCGAAGAGATCTCCGAGGAAGACTTTGGAAAGCACAAGATCGGTCTCATCAACAAGCGTCTGGAGAAGCTGAAGAACTTGAGCGAGGAGAGCGGAAGGCTGTGGCACCACGTCTCTTCGGAGGCTTTCGATTTCGATCTTGGTAAGTTTTTCTTGCGCGAATCCAAACATCTGAACTCCAGACTAACACAACCTCACAGTCCACCGCGACGTCGAACACATCCAACCCCTCACCAAATCCGACCTCCAATCCTTCTACCGCGCCTACTTCCACCCATCCTCCGAAACCCGCGCCAAAGCCTCCGTCCACCTTGTCGCCCAAGGCAGTAGCCCCGCCGCGTCTTCAAGCGAGAATGTCAAGAAACTCACCTCGGCCCTCTCGCAAGCTTTGACCCAACTAGGCAACACCGCCGTCGATGAGGCAGCTCTCTCCCAGAGCTTGTCCAAACTCGACCTCACAGCCGGCACAGACTCCAAGAGCGTCCTGGCCGCCGTGACTTCCTACCTCCGTGACTCGGCCGGCGTCGCAGAAGAACAGATCAAGGCGCTGGCGGAGCAGGGCGAGGGGCTTTTGCAGCAGATTCTGCCTTCGTTGAACCTGTCTTCTTCTTCGACACCTGCGAAGGAGGCTGAGGCTAACGGGCATGCCGAGACCAATGGTGTTGAGGAGGTCAACGGAGATGAAGCGAAGGTTGCCAAGGACGAGAAGAAGCCGGTTCTGATCAAAGACGTGCGAGCTTGGAAGGCTAGCCTGCCGGCTAGCCAGGGCCCTAGGATGGTCAAGGATCTGAGCGAGTTTGAGGACTTTGAGGCGAAGTTGTAATTTCTGACGTGCGTGGTCTGGCTATGCATCTCTCTCCTCCTTTGGGTAGTTTGAATGAGATACGCGCATCACGATGTTGAGTATGGGAGGCTGTTACTCACTATCATTGTTTGGACGTCAGACGATTTTTGACATCGACTATGAAGAGTTCTGGGTCAGCTTGGATACCCGCGCGCTTCTTGCGGAGTACTATTGTTCTTTGGGATGACTAGGTTGGCTTTGTTCAACATATTGATTCTCCTGAGACAGATCAATACATTGGAACGAAGCTCATAGATTGTTCGGCAGACCATCGTTGATCTCGTGCCATTGTTATTGAGATAAAGTGTAACCCCAACCCCAACCCTATACGTGATTGTTAAGATCCAGTCTTTTCTCATTCAGACCTTGTAGCAATATATTCAACACGTTCAACGGTTACAAGGACTGGTCGACGTCGCCTTGTATGATTCACCAGACAAGAGAGAGCTTGAGGGCTTTGGATCCTTTAGGGCTCTCACTGCTAGTGTTACCGTGTAGCCTCCAAGGTATCAGCTCCAACCCGCATTTAGAAGGTGGATCCGACATGAGATAGTAGTCATCGCAGTCGCCTATACTTGTGACTGTTGTCAAGCGGCGTAATGGTCAGTATAAGAGCTTGAGCCGGCGGATTGACTTTCGACCTTCCGTCGCTTTACTTTAGATCGTAAACTTTCATCAAAAGACGGCAACATACTCACTGTCAATATGCAAATTGCCGGGATGTCGCCAGACACGTCGACAACAGCACCCTTGGTCTCGTCTGCGGATGTCAGTAAACTATGGCCTCAAAACCAAGATGAGATCGTTACCGGGAAACACATATGCCTCGAGCCTTTGAAAGAAAGCCACGCCGGCGATCTCTTCCCAAGTGTAGGCGGCGAAGCCAATGCACACCTCTGGGACTACATGCCTCGCGGGCCTTTCTTCAACATTGCAGAGTTCCAATCTTACATCCAAGACTGTGCCAACTCAAAGGATGTCAGCTTCTGGGCCATCAGAGACCGCAAGACAAACCGAATCGTCGGCCACACTTCGTTCCTACGGATCGACCCTTCCAATGCGACAGTCGAGATCGGCAACATCATGTACTCACCTTCTCTCCAAAAGACAGTAGCCGCGAGCGAAGCCTGGTTCCTCTTGGCCCAACGTGCTTTCACCTGCGGCTTCCGGAGACTGGAGTGGAAGTGTAATGCCCGCAACGAGCCTTCGCGACGGGCGGCTTTGCGATTCGGGCATGAGTTTGAAGGCGTCTTTCGACAGCACATGATTGTCAAGGGCAAGAATCGGGATACGGCGTGGTTTTCGATCCTGGATGGCGAGTGGCCTCGTTTGGAGCGGGCTGTGCGGGCTTGGATGGATGATGGCAATTTCGATGAGAACGGGGGGCAGTTGTTGGGGTTAGCGGCGATTCGCGAGAAGGTGTAGTGTTGTTGCTTGGACTTGATGGGCTTTGGGGGCCATTATGAAGGCTTGTTCGAATCGTATGCTGCCTCCTTGTTCCTAATGACATCCACACGAATCTGCTACTGCTTCCGAGGCGCCATGCGGCGTGGCGATGCAATTGAACTAAGGTACAAATTGCTATTTGGCCGAGAATTCTGCATCAGCAAGCCTGGTCTAGCGGTTATGATTTCTGTCTAACAACACAAGTGTTTGGGTACACAGAAGGTTCTGAGTTCGATTCTCAGGGTTTGTAATAGATGTCATTCTTTATCTTTTGTCTTTTTGGCCCTCTGAGCCTGTCTCTCACCCAATGCAAACATCGGTATGTAGACAGCGTAATGGTTGCCCGCAAGACTTTCGTTTTCTTTAGTCGGTTGCTCATGAGGTTGCTCAATAGCGATTGTTGAATTTCTTTTTGAAATACGATCGATCAAGACTCGGGCCCCATCACCTTCCTACTCGCCTTCTCCTCTTCAGTACTGAGTCCAACGATGCCGACGAGAACATCGTCCCTCCCGTCGAAGGCGACTTGCGGACCTATATATCCATGCTTCCGCTTCCACACATATCCCAGCGACAACAGGATCGTGATGCCTCCGACGAGAACACAAGAGTAGTTCATCGTCTCAGCATCAAAGGGCATTGAGTATGGGAACATGTAGATGATGTTGAAGACGATGATGTATGCGCTTGCAACGCCGAGCACGATGGGACCGTACGGCGAGGGCATCCAGAACTGGCGAAAATCGTTAGGGTTAGCTCAAACTCGGCAGTTTATTGACATTGGCGATACGATACATACCGGGCCTGGACGCACATACTTGCGAGCCGTGAGCAGATGTGGCAGGATCGCAGAAAGGTAAGACAGAGTAGTGAGGATAGCGAACGTGCCGACAAACGCATTGAACGCCGTGTCCGACGCGATGTAGATGCATCCCAAGATCGTGACACAAATCCCGCACACGATCTGCGCATGCAATGGGTTACGCCAGCGGCCAGAGACATGTCGAAGCCAGCCGGAGGTGGGCGTTGCATCGTCACGGGCTAGAGTCCATAGCATGCGACCGCAGACGACGTAGGCTCCGGGGATTGCTACGAGAAAGTCGAGAAGGAAGATAAAGAGGAGGCCCATCGTTCCGGCATTGCTGCGGGTCGCTTGTTGATACATGGCTGCTAGAGGAAGGGAGACGATGTTTGTGTTGTAGACGTCGTCGAGCGATGTGATGCCGTAGAGCTTAGTATCTAATCAGCAAAGGCAAGTTGAAGACAGCGGGAAATGGTTCTGACTCACGATAGCAACGAAGAACACGAAGGTCGTGAGGAAGCCTGCGCCCAACTGTGCTGCAATGCCTTTGGGCACGTTTACACGTGGATTGGGAATTTCCTCACACAGGTGGCAGACACCATCGGTTGTTCCAATCGCGTATGCACCGTTCAACATCCCTGCCAGGAACACAAAGCCAGAAGAACTATACCCAGTCAGATTGGAGAAGTCCGCCCAGACGAACGAGTTGCTAGCATATCCGGCTCCGGTTTGGGATGGCATGATCGCGCAGACCATGACCGTGACGAACAAGAACGCAATGCACAGCACTCCACTAGCATTGGCAACCCTAGCAAGGAAGCGCTGTCCAAACATCACAAGTAGGTTGTCGAACCAGGTGATTCCCAAGAATGCGAGAAATATGTGCCAGCGCTCTGGCACATACTCGGGATGGTAAAGCGAGTACATGGCCACAGCTGAGTTGGCCCCAAAGAGACAAACCGAGGAGGTGCCAAAGATCCAGGCTAGACTGTTCCACCATCCGCCGAACCAAGAACAGAGGCGCCCCCATTTGGGGCCGGCCGTTACCGATGCCCAGTGATAGACGTTGGCTGACGAAGGGATTGCAGAAGCCAGCTCGGCTAGGGAGAGACCGATGAAAGCATAGAAGAAAGTAGCCGCCGTGAGGCCATAGAGGACTCCGGGCCCTCCGCCGTTGTAAAGTGCCAGAATTAGACTGCCGCCGCCAGATGCCCACGCGTTGTTGTTCATGATTCCGATGCAGCAGATGCTCCAGACGCTGAATGACCGGTCCAATTCCTGGACATGACCGGAAGCGTTGATCTTGTCATCTCGATCGTCGACCGTGCTGTCCCCTCCGTGGAGTGTCGGCGAATCCAGTGTCTTCTCGATGTCCATCTTTGTAGTAACGGTAACCGAGTTCAAAATGCAGTGCGATCAATACAAGAGGCCATATGTGTCAGACCAAGCAAGGTCAGTGGCAAAGAGTGAAAGACAGAGATGTTAAAGCAGGTGAGGATAAGAAGATGAAGCTGCAGCAGGAGAGCCTGGTGTCGACCATACAGTTCCAAGTCCTGCGAGATAGCGCCCGAGATAAACGATTGGCCTATCACCGAGGTGATGCATCCTTCATATGCGTGCCTGGGCGATCTGCCGGCGGCGCTCCATCTCGCTTGCTCGGGTTAAAATCGAGTTCTGGATGGACGCAGTCTGCTATGATCACACGGATGGAAGTTTCTCGTGGCTGGCCAATTTGCAATATGACTTGAGGCGACCCAAGAAGTCAGCCAGATGCTGTCGTGTTGACGGAGGAGAGACAAGGCGAAAGGGTTGAAGAGGAGGTGGAGGGACAGACGGTTCAGCCACCAATCTAGCGTGTCAGGGTCCCGCGAACAAGGGAAGTCCGATCCTGATCCTTCGAGAGGATGCGTTTGCTGTTTGCATCAAAAGCAGATGGATTATTATTAAGGTCGACAGAACATAGGACTGAGATAGGGATGTAGGCGGTGCCTTTTACGTTATCACTATCAGTGCCGTGAGGAGTACGAGGTCCGTGCAAGTGGGGCTGTTCATTGTACAGTGTATCTCGGTGCATTGGACTGAGCCGACGTGTACTAGAGGTACGTATGACAGACGTGTGAATGGACATCTAATATTTCCATATTTCACAGAGATGCTGGCGGCCGGTTGGCGCCAACGTCTCACGAAACAACTGTCCCCCAATCATCAAGGCATGATCACGGATCTCTTTCATTAATCTCGCTTGCTCGGTTGCATGCTCTCATGACATTGCTGAAGAGGCCACACCACCGACTGAGCAAAGTCAGCACGCCACTTGTCGTCTTTCAGAGATGTAGGAGCTTGCTGCAAGCAAAACCTCACGGCATTAGCGTACTGCTCTCCCGCTTCGCCTTCAACGTCTTTCAGCCATTCGTGCGCAACAAAATGGCGCATCATTGGATTGGACTTCGCCATCGCGAAAGCTGGTTGATCCCACAAAATGTGCTGGTCCAGTGGTTTACCAAAGCATAGCTCTAGCAAGAGGGTCCCCAATGCCTTGAAGCTGTCGTCTTTTGCGGTGGAAGTTGCATCGAGGCGAGAAAGGAAGAACGGCTTGTCGTACTCTAAAGTTGTATCGTGCGCGAAATGCACATCTCTCGACTCCCAAGTTTGCGCCCACGGAGTCGTCTCGAGTTGGAGAAGAGATGAAGCTAGCGTCGCCGCTATCGAGTATCTTTGCATCCGCGTCAGTACCACAGGTGTGCCGCCATCAAGTATGTCGCAGAGTTTGACATCAGATGCCGCAGATATCGAAGTGGACTGATCGCTCAGATTGGATACTGTGTAACAACGGTCGGTAGAATGGTCTGTGAGGCGTCCATAGCACCCGCCAACGCCGATAGAGCTATCTGCAACCTTGATCGTATCACACAGATCGTGAGCACCTAAATCTCTGATCAAAGGTAGAGCGGTCCCTTGCTGGTTCTGTTGCTGATGGCCTGACGCCCATGAAACCCTGGAGCTCGTTTGTGTTACAGTGACGCAGCTCGAGTTCGCTGAAGCTTTAGCAAAAGAACTGGTTTGCTGGACTGTAATCGAGGGCAGGTTATGCTGCTGGGCGATGGGCCGGAGTGGCAGTCGTATCGAGACCGCCGAACTGCTGCCACTTCCAGGCAACTGGTCGTCTGCAAGCTGAATGTGCACACATTTGCGAGCACCGTGGCAGAACTGCAGCATTACCTTCATGTCTACTGTTGCTACTATGCGTTGCTTCAGCCATAGTCTCGCGCAGTGCAGACTTTTGCATTGGCATGTCCAAGCCTCACTGAGAAGCTTGAACATACAATCCGCATGGCGCCAGAACTGTAACAGTGATTTCGGAATTCGAGGCTTTGTTGGCTTCGACACGGACTGTCGAGTCAGACCAGAGATGCGGTCGTTCGCCACCAACACGCTTTCCAGCCTTGCGTTGAAGGAATCTAATTCTTCGAGTAGTGCGTCTCGCTGCGGGATGGTGAAGGCGTATGCGATTTTCTTGGCTTGGAGTGAGGCATAGGAGCGGTACATCAACTTGCTTTTGGCCTTCTCGGTCGGCGTGCTTGCGGCCGTCTGCTTCCATGTCAGCTTATCGTCGACTCGCGGCTCTTTCACTGATGGTTGACGAAAGGGACGAAAGGGTCTGCCAAGTGCAGTGTCTCAGTCCAGGACCCACTTACATTTTGACTTTGGAGTATCGCCTGGAACTGCTCATCATCGACCTTCGTGGCCTTGCATAACAACACCATCGTCTCTTCCATCTCCTTCAGAATTTCGATGTACCTCTCATGACAATCGCCAAGCCTTTCGGCGAGAGTTTCTTCGACGTGCTCTTCTTGCCACCCCGGGCCACCTGGATGAGCCAGCAATTGCTCGTACTCCAATTTGGTAACAACATCTTCTGTCAAGAGTGGCAAGAGCAACTCCTTCATGTTAAGTCTGAATTTAAGCTGGCAGTCTTTCAATTTGCCGAGGTCTTTCCGGTGGGCTCGTCGTATCTGTTATGATTAGCGAGCCTTCACATTGCACAGGCCTTCACATCCGACTTACCTTGAAGAAGGTCCCTAGTACCTTTTTTGTCTCCTCGTAGTGTTCCATACCGGATATGGCGAGTGGGAACGCGCCCAGGATGACGCCGACAAGCTCTAGGCCGCTCATCCTGGCGGTACTCAGCACTATCCAGATTCGAGGCCGTTGGCCAGTATCTTCTGGTATGGGCGATACCGTGGCAAAGCCAGGGACACTACGATATGGAGTGCGAAGAAGTAAGTGATACTGGGACTTTTAGCTCTGTACTGATGGTGGGAAGGCGGCTATGCACGTAGATGTGAGTGGGGCTGAGGCTGGGGCTGAAGGATTCAGCTGAGGGCGCCAGCTGAGGGCGCGAAGCTGAAACGAGACAACGTCACGAATGAGGAACGAGGAACTTCCTATCTCAACCTGACCCTAGATCAAGAGAAGTTTCGACATACTATATATACCGGAGCCTCTACGAAATTCGCCGGGACACGCGCTCTTTCGAGAGAGCGAAATAACTTCGGCCGACTGCCATAGAACAGGTTACACATCAGCCCGGCTGGGGCGTCACGACGCTCTTATTCCCCCTATGGACTTTACCACCAATAACTCTTTTCTAAAGACCTGATGACTGGCACCAAGGGCCGCGTCGCAGATGCGGCCCACGACTGTATAGCTTCGTTTAATGCGATTGCTCAGAGTCACCCGCCCGACTTGGAGTCATCTGCCATAGAATCAGGATATTCCCGCAACGAAGATGGACGAAGCCGGTTCCAGATATGGATGTCCAATCTGGGGGCAGCACATCCGGCCACTGATCGGAGATCAGCCGACTACAGACTGCGAGAAGCTCCGGAGGTTATCGACCGCATCGTAGAGCTCCTCGAGGAGCTGACTGAGATCAACGGTGAAGTCCATGAGATCGTGTCAGGCGAGCGATCCAACCGTCGCATCGCAGAAGAAGACAGCGATGCTGATAGCTCGAGTCCGGACAGCGGCCAGGATGAACTGTCCGAATTGTTCCTCAGCACAGGGGACGTTCTGACGTCTCTGTTCAAGGTCTCGATGCTAGTGAAGAAGGCAACAACAAGAGATCGATATGCCCGAGCTGCAAGCGCCAAAGACAAGCCATATCTTGTCGAGTTCGACATACGACATGTGGCTGACAAGTTCCCGAAAGCACGAGAGCAGCCATGGCTCCTGCAGCGCCTAGGCACAGCGATCACACAGCGCCGGCAATTTCTGAGATACTGTCGGAACCACAAGAACCGTATAGCTCATGTAAGTGGCCTCTTTTCAAGCTAAGAGAAGTTTTTACAATCAATCCTGTGAGATTGACCGATTCTTGCATAGGTTTCTCTGCCCGACACCGCCGTATTGAATGAAAATGCGCCGAGACCATCGTATCAGGATGACAGACTCGAACTTCCAGCATACAACTCACGAGTAGCATCAAGCGCAAAGACTCCCATGACGAGACCGACGCTAAGTCCAACGGCAGCATCGACCCTGCAGCCCGACAAGATAGTGCGAGAAGACTTACAAGACTTAGACGACAACGATGACGCAGTATCACAAACCACTTCCGTTGCGTACTCCCAAGCAACCGGCGAGGGTTCTGGCCATCTGAGAGTTGTACGCCTCCAGGATCTATCGCACAATAACGAGCCATTCGAGTGCCCGTACTGCTTTAGTATCGTACAGGCGATACGGCAGCGCTCTTGGAGGAAGCATGTGCTATCTGACCTTCGGGCGTATGTTTGCATGTTTGAAGATTGTGACGCTGGGCTGTTCGAGGACAAAGGTGCTTGGGCTCTACACGACGCCGAAGAGCATCGTCGGCAGTGGGACTGCCAGCATTGTCGGCACACTTGTAGGCCTTTCAGTTCCTCACATGGCCTACATGAACACTTGCGATTCTATCATGCTGGAGATGAGCTTCCTACGGAGGTGCTTACTCAGGTTGTCAAGGCTTCGTCGCGCCCACTTGACGAGACTGCTCCGGATTGTCCACTCTGCGACTTCCACATTGATGTCCATCGTCAGGCGGACAGGACAGGACATGACATACCGTCAGGCAGTCAGGCTGTAATTCCTCTCGCAGAGCTACAAAAGCACTTGGCTCTCCATCAAGAACAGCTGGCCCTGTTCGCAATCCCTCCAGCCGTTGAGAGAGGCGTCGAATCCGAGTCGAGACACGGGAGAAGTCAGGTCGGCTCTGATGAGCAGATCAAAGTAAGTCAGCATTCTCACAAAGCTAAATTCGGCCTGCCCAAGCCTTTATCGCTGACTTTAAACAGATGATGGCAGACTGGCAAGACCACCTGTCGGAACTCGATCCTGCGGACGAGGATCACGATGCGCGGCAATTCCTAGTATCTGAACCAGACACTGATCTCCCAGAGGATTCCACGGACGAATCTTCGACATCTCTCGTGCAGCCTCACTCAAGCACAACACCACCTGTGGAATTGCCGGGGAATGATACTGCTCCGTACGAGCCTCATGAAAGAGACCCATCTAGCATTGTGCCGGGAGACATCGTCTACATTCGACGTCAGACCGGAGAGCAACTTCTCTACAAAAAAGCCGTATATCTTGGGAACCCCGGAGGCGGCCGACGAACAACGACTTCAACGCCTTCCTCCAGATCCTCAGAAGCTCGCTCTGCCATACACAACACACCAGCCATCCGAAACGGCGGCTTTGGAGCTCTACAAGTCGAAGCAGTCACTAACCAGCCTCTCTCTATTGCTCGCCGCCATCTTGCTGCCTCGCAACTCCGCATGCGCGACGTCGAGCCCGATCAGCTCAGCCAAAGTGAATGGGTCCGCTTCCTCGTCATGGCTGAAGACGAGCGCGAAAGATGGATATCACAATTTCAACGTCGACGCCACGACAACGTAGAAGGGGCAGGCAGCTCCTCACACATTGCACGTGACTGGGACACCAAAAATGACTTAAAGGTGTCTCTTTCGGAACTTGTTCGAAAAGAGGATGTGACCGAGGAGGAGATGATTGAAGCAAAGTCCATCCAAGCATACGTGGCAATACAGGATTCGGAGACACTTTCGAAATCCCGCTTCTATCTAAAACACGCCACTCTACCCTCTGAGATAAAGTCGCCCTTCATCACGAGGATGAACAAACTTGCCACTGGCGACGAGTGGCTCAATGGATACGACAGGGCGATGGTGCAGAACGCCTGCTCGGCCTTCCTGAAGTATGAGACTCAGATCATGGGTCGCAACGTTCGTGTTGAAGAACTTGTGCGTATGTTTTACGCGACTGCCGTCACTGCCGCGCCTGGTCCTAGGAAGACCTCTAAAAAGGACGGGCCGTCGAGCGACAGCGCTCGGCAAGCAGGAATCAAAAGACATGCAGCACTACTCACCGACATTCTTATCGGCGTCATCGACGAGGCGTCCGAGCAGGTTTTCCCAGAGAGAGACATTGTCTCTGCCCAACTGCGTGAGGAGTATGCCGGAATGCTGTCCCGCGCGAATAGCGTAGTCAAGGACGATGTGAGCAGTAATCATCGCGAGCAGTTGAAGAAGGCCGAACTCAGTCCCCAGTTTTTGGAGGCCCTGAAGTCAAGACTCGCCACTGTCATTGATGGCGAAGAAACGGCCGTGACCCTGCCGAGATTTGGCGCCCATCTTATGGAACAGGCATGCAAATCGTTCTCGTTCAGGTTGCAATCGACATATCCCGCAGACCGCGCAATGCCTCTCGAAACTGTGTTGGGCGAGTTTCTGGCATGCGCGGAAACTGAGATCCGGCATGACAGAGCCGAGTCAAACAAGGAAAGCCGATCAGTGGCGGCTGAAAGGCTCGTGGCCTTACTTCTGAGTCTGCTCATCAGCATTGACGCCGCTTTGGAGCTTGAACGCCTGCACGACGTTCAACCGCGCATTCGCAACCAATTCACGACGGTTCTGATGGAAGAGCGAAGTAGGTACTTGTCCCAAGCTTCGGAGATTGAAGAGCGCCTGTTCCGTGTCTCGCAGCGATCAAAGCCAGAGTTCGACATACACTTCTTCACTGACAAAAGCCGACGCGAGCATGACAAGATGTACGGTGAGATGATGACCGGCGGAGAAGACGAGCTCAGCGACCCCAACGGTCCATTTGAGCCCAAATACTGCTACTGTCTGCGAGGCTCGCACGGCGTCATGGTTGCATGTGACGGTCCGAACTGCAGGAGGAAGTGGTTTCATCTCAGCTGCACGGACTTGAAAAAGCCTCTCGACGATTACAAGACTTGGTTTTGCATATTCTGCCAGCCTCCAGTCAGCAAGACTACAGAAAACACACAAGAAGTGGCTGCCGTTGGCACCATCGACGAAGATTACACAGCGCCTAAGCTCGAAGAGACACAAGAAGTCGGCGAGACAACAAATGAAAGACCTGCGCGTGGCATGGTGTGCAACAGCTGCAAGTTCGTCTGGCGAAGTGCTCAAGCATTAGAACTCCGCGACTGCCCAAACTGTGGCTCTTACTCTGTCTTCGCAGAGTCTCCCCCAAGGACGACTTCGCCCGAAGCTACGGACGACACCCTACGCCCAGATGCAACTGGCGAGGAAGCGATAGGACAATACTTCTCCGAGCGCACAAACAAGTTCATGAGTTTGTACCGGCGTGAGACACTGGCTAAGGAGTCCAAACCGGAAAATCCTCGCGAGAATTTCCCAGATCCATGGAGCCATTTGCACACCTCGTCTTCCACGAACTCACCCAGACTTGAAGAGAGTCCACCAGCATTACCCAGAGATCCTTTGCCAGAGATTGGCAGTTCTGACAACACCACCGGAGACGGAAGTGCGCCGTTGGTAGAATTGACCGCAGTATCGCGACTGAAACGAACGATCAGATACATTGAAGACACTACCCTCAACCTGAATGGGCACTTCCAGCTAATCCCATATCATGGCTCGTCTTCAAGTGTTGACCAGATCAAAGAGGTGTATGACCAACTGTGCAGCGTTGGCGAAGCCCTGGAGAACCTTCTTCAACGACAAACCAATGAACCGCGGTGGGATACAGAATGGGAAGTGAAGCTACAAGGGTTGGACAACAGTCTTCAAATTTTGTGTCACAGTATTACCATTACCCTCCAAGATATGCACGACGCGCTTGAAACCGGAGAAATCGAAAGGTGGAAGGAAATGATCCGCAAGATGGAAGACGAAGAGGGAGTCAGTTGCTCGAAGAGGTTTGGCTGGTACCATTATCACATCATGATCCTGCGCAACCTGGCAGATGGACCCACGTCCAGTGAATTGATGAGCGACATGTTGCAGCTCGAGGGGAAGCTATCGATGTTGCTCAGTGTACAAGACCCCGACGGCTCGCAGGAAGGACATAGAGAAAGGACAGTATCCACAACGGCTGAGGAGCCCGCAACTGAACCGCCAGACATCGGTACTTCTAGCAACACGACTGGAGATGCGAGTGCGCCTGTCGTTGGTCCCAACTTGTCCGGCATGCGGCAACTCGGACTGACGCTTACACAAATAACGGATGCTGCCTATCGACTAAATCGATTCCACTCCGAATCTTCAGGAAGTTTCACGGGCATCAGCGAGACCAAGGAGGTGGAACGCCAACTCTGCATGGCGCGCGATGCCTTGTTCAGATCTCTTCGGCGTCGAAGCAACGTTGCCGATGAGATAGAGCACACAGCTAAGCTGCAGAGGCTTAGCGACAGACTTTTCACTTCATGCTCTACCATAGAGACCACGCTCCAAGTTGTGGTGATCGCCATTGACTCAGACGATATCACGATGCGCACGACGGGGACAGTTCAGAAGGGACTTCGTTGGTATCAGGATCTGATGGTCGCCTTGGCAAATCTGAAAGTAGCTTTGGCCAACCTCATGGAAGAACTCGGGGATGACAACTTTCAGTCTTCCGAGGCGACTGTCTCGGGGACGCTCAGATCACAGGACAGTGGCAGCTCACCAGTGACAGGCGACGAAAGGCCGTCTCCCACGCAAAGCAGCCCGAAGAAATCATCGTTTCCAAAGACCCCGATAGCTCAGTGAGGCGATTTGCACGAACACTCGAACAGGTCGCCCAAGCCAGGTTCGTTCTGGGCGATAAAGCCTACTTTGATTCTTATCGAAATTTCACGGACGAGGAAGAGATTAGAGACTTGGACTGCAAGCTCCAGGACATCGAGATCAGCTTACGAAGGCTTCTTCGACTTGCAATACACGACACAGAATACAGGACCAAGCTGGCAGGCTCCAACAGTACTATCGCCACGTTTTGTTCCAGTATACAGAACACTTTTGAGGATGTCTTGATCGCTGTTGCTTCGAAAGATCCGATGCAGTGGGCAGATACGATCCGCATGATGGAGGACGTCGAACTGGTCGGGTTGCGGCGAAGGTTGAGATTGTACGAGGACCTCTTGATCAACTTGACGGGAGTCAGAGGGAGCGACAGCGAATACTGGCTGAAGCGTTCGGATGCGGACATCTCGGAATTGCTCGGGTCACAAGAGAGTAACAGCTCACAAGTGGCAAAGAGAAGATCTCGTCGTTCAGTAATCTGGCCACCACCTGAGCAAAACCCGCGGGTCGAAAACGTGCAAGTCGAGAGCGGCTTGATTGAACTTTCAAGGTGGGCTGACCGCGAGGCAGGAAATGCCCTGTCTGAAGATGTCGCTAGCGATAAGTCCAGCGATCGCAGACGAACCAGTCAGGAAGAGCCCGCTATCTAACCTGCGGGGTCTGCGAGCCGAAGGCCGGCGTATCGAAGACCTGATGATGAAGTGGATGGAGAAGAAGAGGACGGTGGTGGAGATAACAGCCTGGCTGAAGATCTCGCCAGTGCCTCGAGTCACCGTGGCCAATCCGGTCCTGCCATCCAGCCTGCAGAGTCTGTGATAGTAGAGGTAGATGCAGAAGAAGAAGAGTCCACCCTTGAAGAGGTGGAAGCGGACGCAAGACGCTTGAAGCAACATCAGCGTATTGACGAAGCGGAAGCTTACAAAGCGACGGGTCGAGACAACTCGACACCAGCCATGCTTACAGCAGGATCCTTCAAGCGTGCGTCGAGTCATGCAGGAACAACATCAGAGTCAATCCAGATCACGCGTGACGGCAGCACTTTCAGCATCCCCACCGACACCACTCTGCGGATTCGGCAGACAGAGGACGGCGAAACTTGGGTTATCGGTTCAGATTCGTCACGCCGCAGATACCACAGAAAACCTGCGCCCGGTGATCGACGTACCAAGGACGGAGAGCACACCGCACGCGAACACCCCCGGCAATTGGCCCGCCGCGAACAAGCAGAAGCAGAAGCTACCCGTCGTCGCCCAAGAAGATTTTGAAGCCGCTGGCCAGCGGCAGCTGGATCTTGAAGCCAAGCGAGCTCGAGACCGTCGCCCTCTTCCTGTCCCGCTCCGTCGAATGTCCGATACCGCCTTCCCCAGCCGCGACAGTCACCACGTTGTCGACGTGCCCTCCTTACGGATTAGAGAAACCATGCCTCGCCCCCCCAAACCCAGCTCCACCAACCTCCTCCCGCTCTCAGCTACACCATAGTAGATCTTCCGGCCGAGTGACCATTCATCAAACACACTACCCCGACAACCCGCCAGTAGTGGATAGCGATAAGAGCAGCGGCAGACCTAGTGACCTGATCCGCGAACGAGGGCGCGAAATCATCGAACGGGAGCGCATTCGAGCCGCAGCCGCAGAATTGCAGAAAGCAGCCGAGAAGGACATTACCGCTAACGCTAGAGTTAGGCCTTCTCCTCGAGATTAGGGGCCAGTTTTCGACAGCGTCGGGGAGAGGATAACCGGCTGGGAGAGCCGTGATGCCCCCGAGAGGCCGCCACCGGCCCAGGAAAACCGGCCAAAGAACGGATTTTGGTGGGTTTGAGGTGAATGAGGCCCGATGTTTTTGAATCGATTTGGGCGTGGCAGAGGAAAGGCCTCAGTCGTTTGGAAAATCTCGAAGCCGATGGGGACAGGCAGCTTAAGTTCGAACTCGAAGCTGGGCGAGCTCGAAACCGTCAATCGAGGGACGGGCACAGTCAGGGCACAAAGGTGCGCCAAATGGAACTACATTTGTGCCAACTCTTCGATGCCATTCGCCTGGCCACAGGAGTGGTACGAAGCACATGGTCTGGTGATGTTGGGGTCAGACATTGGGTGGGCGCAACTGCATGAAGCTCGAGATTGATGAGTAGATTGCTGCGTATCGATACCTACACTTCTCAGTTTCAATCCTAAGCGTACCTGGCCAACTCCGCCTGTTCCTCCCTCAGCACCCGCCTCGCTTGAGCCTCTTCGCGCTCAATATTGTGCCTCTCCTCCTTGACCTGTCGTTCGCGCTCCGCCATAGCGGCTTCTCTCTTGCGTCGTTCAGCGCGTTTCTTTTCCTCCGCGGCACGCTGTTCCTCGCTCCACTGACTTTCATCCGCGTCTGGTGGTGGCGGTAAGCTAGCAATATGTTTCTCGATAAGCGGGTCCCGTACGTCCGCAGGAAGCGATATGAGGTGCAAGTGGCCAAGGACTTTCTGAGGGAGCGTGCCCAAGGTCGTAGACTTGTTGAGAGTGCTCAGAGGCTGTGCTTTGAGGAGGTTGATCAGATCCGCTTTGCGTGTTGATTCCGGTAGCTTGAGTCTGTTGATGTGGTCACGGTAGAGCTTCTCGCGATCCTTGTCGACGAGCTTGCGGTCGTTCATTTCCACGTCTTTCTTGAATTTGCGCTTGAACTCGGGCCAATACAGCTTTGGTGTGGCTTTGTCGGCTAGGAAAGCAAGATATGGGATCTTTGGGTCCAGTTTCTCCATCCTTGCCCTCTCTTCTCTGAGCTGTGCTGCCTTGTCCTTCGCCCACGTCTCCCAGGCAGCTTTGCGTGCTTTCGAGGTCGACAAGATAGTATAGCGGTCGTCCATGAGGATGCTGTCTTCTGACTCGTCTGCAATGATCTTGTCCCAAGGCGTGTACGGACTGATCCGGTGATCGTCCAGCATATCCCGGAAAAGATGGATGGCGTCCTCTTCACTCAGTTGCATTCCTTCAGCGCCTTCTTCCCATTCCTCTTCTTGCTCATCCGCGTACTCGCCCGGATCTAGGCCGTACTCTTGCCCCATAGCAGCCAGCTGATAAGCAATGTCATCTTCACCAAACTCCACCGGTCCATCTTCTTGCATTTCATCGTCCACTTGTTCAGCTGGAGGCGCAGCCGAAGGTTCCTCTGCATCATCTCCCTCTTCGCCCTCGGTGTCGGTCACCTCCACGTATTCGTACTCGCTATCACTTGCCAGGTCGCCAGCCTGCGGTCCTTCTTGCTTTTGTTCAACCGCTTTGACCGCCTCTTTCGCGTCCTGTTCTTCGTCGTGCTCAGCTTGAGCCGCCAATTCAGCCATGAAAGCCTCCTCGTCCTCGCGCTGCAAACTTTCACTCCTTCGCCGCCTGCTCCTTCCCTCCTCTGCATCGGCTGCCTTGTTGATTTTTGCAGCCTTACTTTTTGCCTCCATTTCGCGTAGTTGCTCCTCAGCCCATTGCTGATTCTGCTTCTTTTCCTTCTCTTCTTTCTCACTTCTCTCAAATGCTATCACCCCAGGCATGACATCCTTGGGAATGTACCAGAAGCTCTCTTTGGTCTTAGTGTTGTGCGCAAAACGTCGACCGAGCTTTGTTCTCACAAGTACCCAAGGTTCAAAGCCTGGAAGCGCGTGTTTCGACTTCGGTCGGTCTTGCGCGTTTCGAGGATCGTTTCGCGCATTCCTTTGGCGCGCAGGATGTCCGTTGGGTCTTGCTTCATGGCGTGGTCCAGAAGGCGCATTGAGTGTCGTCTGCTGAGAGTTTTCTCCTCCTCCATAGCCGTATTGCTGTGTCGTGTTCCCAGCTCCACCGAGTGAAACGAAATCGCTTTGTGTTTCCATGGCTTCTGATTGCATTGCCGCCGACGATGAGGACGACAGTCCAGAGTTGTCGTTATGTGTTTTTTGCCGCTTGCTGGGCGATTGCATGTCCTGAAACTATCACACGGTTGTATTACATGTGCCCAATGTTATTGATATAGAAATCGTCATTGCAGATTGCTAGCGGAAGTGAAGCTGCGGCCAAAGCGACGGCAGATTCCGAGCTTGTGCACGTCAACGTCGCGTTGCCTGGAGCTTGAGCCGCCGCTGCTGGAGAGCACTGGACCTTTAGATCAATCAACCAACTTCAAGCAACATCAACATATACACCCCATACCCGGCCATCACCCGCTCAAACAATTGCACTGCCAATTCACTGGGCGACTAGGTCACATCACATCACATCGTCGCCGCCGTCATGTCACGCCGTTACGACTCCCGCACCACCATCTTCTCGCCTGAAGGCCGTCTCTACCAGGTCGAATATGCCCTCGAGGCCATCTCACACGCCGGCACTGCTCTGGGTATCTTAGCAAACGATGGCATCGTTCTCGCAGCAGAGCGCAAAGTCACAAGCAAACTCCTGGAGCAAGACACCAGCGCCGAGAAGCTCTACATCTTGAACGAGTAGGTGGATGCTGCAATCCAAACGATCAACATACGCAGTAAGACTAATGACTTTCGTAGCAACATGATCACCGCCGTAGCAGGTATGACCGCTGACGCCAACATCCTTATCAACTACGCCCGTCAAGCCGCCCAGCAGTACCTCCTCACCTACAACTCCGACATTCCCTGTGAGCAGCTCGTGCGCCGCCTCTGCGATCTGAAGCAAGGCTACACGCAACACGGTGGTCTCCGACCCTTTGGTGTCTCGTTCATCTACGCCGGCTGGGACAACCAGCGGCAATTCCAGCTATACCAGTCCAACCCGTCTGGAAACTACGGCGGCTGGAAGGCAACAAGCGTGGGCGCCAACAACGCTTCAGCGCAGAGTCTGCTGAAGCAGGACTACAACGAGGACTGCAATCTTAAGCAGGCGTGCGAGTTGGCAGTCAAGGTGTTGAGCAAGACGATGGATTCCACAAAGCTCTCATCGGAGAAGATCGAGTTCGCGACAGTGGGCAGGACCAAGGAGGGCAAGGTGTACCACCACCTGTGGACGGCCGAGGAGATCGATGCGCTGCTCAAAGAGCACGGACTTGCCAAGGCAGAGTCTGAGGACCAGAAGTAGAGTGTTCTCGCCAGACAGCTGAGAACGAGGCAGGAGACCAATGATCAGGTTCTCACTTCGGCTCTCCCTCCACCTTTCACGAATTGATGCAAGATCAGCTGCTACTCCGTGTACAATATGGAATTCCCAATTAACAAACAGGCAGATACTAGCGGCTTCAAAGATGCAAGATGTGCTAATGTCTTGCTTAAATCCAGTGACGGCCGGTTCTCCATGTCGATGTCGTTTCAAAAGTTGTGATTATTACTGCTTATCACTACCCGACCCTGTAAACAGGTTTGCAGTGGATCTCTTTATTCGCAATCTGGTGGATTGTGCGATCTCGTCTTTACCGAAATGAAATAAGATGTCTCTTCTGCGGTATTTTGGTGTGAATGACTCTGTATTCCACGGCCAAAGACACACATGCGCAACAGCAGACGGACAGGGAGTGACTGACTGAATCGATACGCTGACTTTCTTGACAGGCTAACTCATACTCTTCTCATCTTCCTTCACCTTCTTCACCGACTTCCACTCGAGCCCAAACATACAGACAGCGACTAGGCATGCCAACACTAAGGGAATATAGAGAACGTCCTTCAACGCGCCATTGTATGCCGACAATACCTGGCCTCGAAGATGTTCCGGAGCGGATTCGATGATACCGAGTGCGCCACCATTGTTCACTGCAGCCGAATCCAACCCGTGCACTCGAGCCAAGTTGCGTGATAGTACGGTCAAAAAGACGTTCTGAGCAATAGCAAGCACAACAATTCCACCCAACTGCTGAGCGAAGCTGAGCATGACCAACGCCATCGGGACCATGGACTCAGCCAGCACGGTTTGTACTGCCATGTAGGGTGGCTGGAACGCCAATCCTATGCCAATGCCATATATGATCTGGTAAGAAATCCATTTGCCCATGGAGGTGTCTAGGCCCAGTGTGGTGAGGAGGCCAGCCCCTACGACCGCGAAAGTTCCGCCGATGATCAGGACGGGGTTGTAGTAGCCGAACCACGTCGTCAAGGGCCCGCCGACAAAGGCTACGACTGCGAGTGCTATGGCCAGGGGGAGATACATGAGGCCAGACTGGAAAGTGGAGGCGCCGCGAACTGCTTGGAAGTATAGTGGCAGCTGGTACAAGGTCAGTACAAGATAGATTGATAGCGCGATTTGAGTGGCAAGCATGCTTACGTAGTATGCTACGACAGACAAATGAGCAAAATCGCAGAAAGTGATGATGCTCGCTAGTGCAACGGAACGCTGTTTCAGCATTTTGAGCGGGATCATGCTATGGTCTCCGGCTTTACGCTCCCAGAAGACGAAAAAGGCTGTCAGCACACCGGCAAGCACCAAGAGAAGAATGATCCTCCAGTTCGACCATGCATAGACAGTCCCGCCCCATTGCAACGCCAGCACCAGTGTCAGCGTCATAGGCACGCTGGTACCGAAACCCACCCAGTCGATTTTCTTCAGGACGTCTTTGTTGGTAAGGTGGGCATTATCGGACTTGCGAAGATGGCCGATGCTGAAGAAAACGACAACGATCCCCAAGGCACTACTCGGGATGATAATGTAGAAGCTAATCCGCCACGACGCGTAGTGTGCAATCGCTCCACTGAGGAAAGGACCCAAAGCGAGAGCCACGCACTCAACGCCGCCGGTGATGGCGCTGAAGATTGGGCGGTATCTCAGCGACGTAGTATGAGCGACCATGCTGTTCGACTAGATCAGACACTTGCCTTCTCGAATTTTAGCCAAATACGACTTACATGTTCATCCCAGCTAGGATGCCCGCGGCGCCCAAACCACTCAGTGCGCGACCAATGATGAAAGCCGTCGACGTTGGCGCGGTTGCGGAGAGGACGGATCCAATACAGAAGACGAACAACGACACCTCGTACAAAGTCTTCATGGAGTAAAACGTGTAGAGTTGCCCGTATATGAGCATCGTCGCGCATTGCGGAAGCAGGCTTCATTCCTACTGTGTGAATTTTGCAAATTGATAGCCGGCGGTGATCAAGGGAGTTGGCTTACTATGCGATCGCGTACCAACCAATATCCTTCAGGGCATGATATTCTTCAGTGATAACAGGCGTAAGCGTTGCTACACAGCTCGTGTCCTAGAGCAATGTATCAGCTCGACATTCTGCGAATTGTTTTGGGACACAAGTCACGCACGTAACCGGTGAAGAAGCTGCCGAGAAGGATGCAGAGATACAATAGGGCGAATCTGGCACCCTTTGGTCGGTTGGGGTCCTGTGTCTCGTTGGGTTTGTCACCTTCCTTAACGGCAATATCGTCGCAGTCTTTCTTCTCTGATGGTGCTTCCTGGATTTCGTCCAAATGAGCCTTCGGCAGAATTGTCGTTATTCCTTGTCCAGGGTCGACCTTGACAGAGGCCATGTTCATGCAGATAGTAACTCAGCCTCTCAATGTCAAGAGAACTGCTCGAAAGAACGCAGAGCGAGTCCTCTGCTCGAAAGAGGGCATGGCGCTACATTTATGGAACGCCCGTATACATCATCATGCCTTGAACTCCGTAGATAGCTGGCATTAAGCGAGAGACATTCCTACGACAGGAAAAGTACCACGTATAGAAATGGCCTCGTCAAAGACCACAATCGGCTGATACAGTACCTGTACTACCTCTTGGAGATGACTTTGCATCCACTGTGAACCTCGATGATCGCCAAGTGACTTGTGAACATCTGCATTGCTCTTGACAATGCCTCCTGTTCTTGGTCTTCACCGTCAATTCTCGCGAGGCTCGTGGCTTGGAGAAGCTTAGCTTGCTTGTGTATCTGTCTACCTTATCATACGCTCGAAGGATTCAGTGTCGACCAAGAACGGAAGGTGGCAACTGGGGAGTCCGCTACTTGTAGTTATCGGGAAATGACGTTGCCATTTGGCACCGACTTCTGCCAGGATGTTCTACTCATACTAAACATCAGGCCTGTTCATTTCGTAATCTCTAGCATGATCGTCAGAAACAATAGCGGGAAGGCCATTAAAGCATGACACTTACTGCATTCTATACGGACACTTGCTGCCACCGCCAATCGAATGGTCTGCCATAGCCGACGTTCCGGTAGAAACATCTTTCGATGGAAACATTGTTTCACGCGAATGAATACTATCTCAATTACTTCTACAGAGTCCAACTCTGCTGGGATCCAACTTAATCAGAATCAATGCTTACGATTATCGCCGCTTATACACATAGGGCGCGACGACATCAGCCAAGTACATGGGCAAGGTTAGGTTCTCGTCGGCGTTTGACCCACATCTCACTTGCAACTTGCTGTTCGTACACTTTCCTTTCTCTTTACAACAAACAACATTTTGGACCCGGCCTATCAAACAATCCAGCTCGCAGAATCGGCCTTGTCGGGTATTGTGTACTACAGCAATGTCTCAGCCAGACAGCAAACCTCCCACAAAAGTGCTTCTATTCGGGCTTGGAGCGTACTGCTAATTCGTATCCTGACCATACGATACGCGATCTGCTGACGCCGTGTCGACAGAATCGGCGGGTTCTATGCTTTCATCTTGAGTCGGGCCCCGAATGTTGCTCTAAGTGTTGTCGCAAGAACGAATTACGACGTGGTCAAAGAAAATGTCGGTTTTGCTTCATCAGTTGCTACTGTACAAAGAGTGGATGTCTTGCTGACTCGTTGAGCAGGGGCTCACAGTGGAAAGTGAAAATCACGGGAAGCATCAGGTACGCTTCGATGCTGGTACGTATCTCTCATGCGACAGTTCTGGATGGCATGCTCAAACTGTATCGCAGTCTACCGCTCTCCATCCGAAGCAACCCACGCATTCGACTACATTGTCTGTGCCCACAAAGCCATTAACCCATCTGCCATTCCTCCGACTTTCCAGTCCGTAGCCGGTTCAGACACGACTTTCGTGATCATGCAGAACGGCGTTGGCAACGAGGATCCGTTCCGCTCGACGTACCCACAGAACACGATCATTTCAGGCGTTGTTTGGGTTGGCGCAACGCAGACCTCGCCCGGTCTGATCAAGCACATGCAAGCCGAGAACACCGAGATAGGTCTCTTCTCCAATCCTGGATCTGATCTAGAGGAAGAAAAGAGCCGACTCGAGCACTTTTCTTCTATTATGCGGCAGGGTGGGACCAACATCTCCATAGAGGATGACGTTCAAGTCAAGCGCTGGGAGAAAGTGGTTTGGAACGCCGCTTGGAATACCATTGGTAAGTTCGTTCAAATCTCCTTGTGAGATGCTCGTGCTGACAATGTTGCAGTAAGTCCCACTCCAGCCGTAGTCGTTCGCTGCATTGGTTTCCATACGATCGGACCGGGGAGATCGAACTCCATCCCCGCTCTCTCGCAGGTGTAAACATGCTGACCAACGTTTCAACAGACCACACTAACTTTCGTCGACACTCAAACGTGGCTGGCATCCCCAGGGGCGATGGAGATGACCAAACGGCTCATGTTGGAAGTCATCAGCGTCGGCCAAAGATGCGGTGTTCCTCTCAAGAATGAGCTAGTAGAAGTGCTCATCGCCCGGATTCTGAGCCTGCCTGGGATTTTCAGCTCGATGTATGTGGATGCCAGAGAGGGCCGAAATCTCGAAATTGACGTGATCCTGGGCTTCCCCATGAGAAAGTCCAAAGAGTTCGGCATGGATGTGCCTACATTGGCGACGCTTTACGCGTTGTTGAAAGCGGTTGACGGACGTCTCGGGCCGTAGATGAGACGAGAGCATAGCAACATAATGCCGCAATGACTTTTCCCAGCTCCTCATCCCCTGCCGATATTTTTCCTCCGACAAAGTCTAGTCGAACGTCTCACCAGATTCTTCTCGCGCCTCGATACGCTCTTGTCTCTCTTTGAGAGCATCGTCGTAATCCCGGCGCATCTCCTTCCTCCAAACTTCGACTTCAAGCATCCTCTTCCGCTGGTTCCCAATTTGACCATCTCCCGTCAAACCATCATCCTCAACATCAAAGTACAACGCCCACATCTCATCGCCATCCTCCTCTTGCACAGCAATAAAGCCCTCCCAGCCTTGGAAAGTCAGCCTCCTCTCAATCTTCGTACAGTCCCACGGCCCGACAACATGCGGATCCGCCTCAGCCCTAACTCCGTATTTGACCTCGTGAGTCTGCTTGTCCACAAACACCCAATTGAGAAATCGCTGATCGTTGATCATGGTCACGAACCCTTCTCCGCCCACGAACCCAGTCTTGCGCCATATCTCTTTTTTTCCCGGGTAGGCTAAGTAGTTGACCGTCGCCGGGAAGTACTGCTCGCGAGCGTCTTTGCGGGTGTCGATGTAGAATTTGTTATCTTTCAGTACAATATAGGCACCTTCGAACTGCTGTGAGTACACGCTGCGTTTGAGGAGGGAGACTGTTAGGTGGTATTTTTGGCCACGGTGGTGTTCGCGGTTGTTTTGCTTCTGACCATGGCGAATGGCTTCGGTTGTTCCGATGATGGCTGGACAAGCGGCTACTGCTGTGAGGATTCCGAAGACCATGATCCAGGGAGAATCATAGATTTAGGGAGAGAGGGCCGAGGGGAGTGGGATGACCGGGCGGCCTATGGGTATTTATGGATCACCGCTCGGAAACTCAGTCGGTCACTTACGTCTTTGCAGGACCCGACAATCACGATTTCTCCCCGATGATCTCCACTACGACATGCATTCGGCTATGCGAATCGCCCGGTCGTAGATTCTGTTGTGAGACGCTGCGTTCGCAAGCTTGATCGCTATTACTGAAATCACCGCATCCATTACTGTTCATATAGGCCGCATTCTATTTGCATCATGAGCTATGCTATCAACATTTCGTCGTCCATCCAGTCATCCAAATTCATCTTCTTTCCCAATGTCTACCCGTTCAACTAGACCTGCACAAAACGCAGTCAGCAACACCGTCCACCCCCAGCCAACAGATCACTATTACAAGAGCAGAATCTCACAAAAGTCCAATAGTGACATCTCCCTGCACTCTAGCAGTCAAGTGGACCTCGACCTCAAGGTCCAGTTCGATGCGGATCTTAAGCGAGCTGTCCTTCTGCTTGGGGTCGCCGTTGTCATCCAAATCCGCGCCTTGGATCATTGCCTTGCGGATCTCGTCGGGGGTCATGGCTTTGATCTCTTCGTCGGTCTTCTTAGCCATGTCCTTGAGGTTCTTCCTGCGGCCCAGAGGCGTGCTCGCTGGGTCATCGAGGAGTCCGCTGGTGGGGGTTGTTAGCCTAGGTAGCTGCTGGTGTTGCTACGGTGTTCATTTTTCGAACTTACACGGCCATCTTGGAATATATAGGACTGTAGATTTGATTGAAAGGAAGGTCGTCGGAGCTTTAGTCTACTATCAGAGCAAAGTTGACATTCGATCTGAGCTCTGCGAGAAATGGCATTGGTCTTTGAACGATATCGAAGGATAGCTTTCTCCGTCATCACAACGAATCCTTGCAACCATCAACCCGTGTTTAAGTAGATCTTCAACTAGCGTGTGTAGGCTGCATGGCCCGGACTGGACTGGACGATAGTTTAGTGGAGTCAGCTACTTACATACATAGCACTGCAAGACTAGAGGATCACTCCCAAGTCGTCACTGCTTTTATCTCAATGGTTCGTTCGACAGTTACGATCGTGTTCTGTCTGATCAATCAGCGACAGAGTAGAAGCGATCGTCACCCTAGGAGTCCTGTCCATCAATTTCTATCCTTTGCAACTTCTTCGACAGTCAACATTTGATGATCAACGATCGACCTCGGAGAATTGATGCAGCTCTCCACACGAACTTCCACGCCGTTCCGAACTCCCCAGCCTCCGGCATTTCTTCATTTTCCGTTTTGGGAATCTACACCTGCATTCGTCCTCACACTTATGCAGTCCGATCACTTTTGGACACACCGTCTCCATAAGTACTGATGATCATTGATGCGACACGGCTCCAAGACCAATAACACGCAACTCAAGCCGACCTTCCACCTTGCATCATGCATTGGATGACGCTGTATGAACGCACTGAGCTCTGTTTGACTTCATGCCGAGTGGAGCGTGTCAATACGTGTCGCCGGACTGCTTGAAGTGGGATGCAGCAGCTTTGGATGCGCTATATCGCTCCCAAGCAGGTAGGTCAGGTTACCGGTCGGCAAACTCGATGGGTCTCAGGATTGCCGCAGTGCCAAAAGACACAGAAAAAACTAGCATACTACTTCGTCTCCGAAAGAAGTGGAGTCCTCGTTGATATTGCCAGCTCTACGTCCTATCGGCTTCTTTAGCAACAACACCATACTCGACTCCCGCTCGATCCTAGGACCTAGATCTTTCACCACCAAACGACATCATGGCTTCTACCAGCGAGATTCCTAACGACTCCGTAGCACAACCGCCCGATGACCACGAAAGTGATCAAAAGAACAAGCCCGAGGATGTTCAATCGGAAAGGGAAAGGCTGATCGAAGACCGCGAGGTGGACGTTCAGCGGAGGCGCGACGAGCTTTCAAAGCGAGAACAGGACGTTACAAGCAAAGAACAAGCTTCCGACAAGCGAACGCAGGACATTGAGAAGAGACTCGATGAATTGAAGAAACGAGAAGAAGCAGTGCGAGCTGCAGAAGATCGAGTCAAAAAGAGCAAAAAGGGCGGACAAGCCGAGCTCCTGGCCACGCAAGAGGAGAAGGATAGGTTGAAAGACACGACCAGGGACTTGCAGAACCAGCTCGAAGCGGCGAATGGCCAAATCGCCCAATTGAAGGCAGAGATCGAGACCGCGAGAAAGGGCCAATCAACGAGCCAAGTTTCGGTTCTCAGCGGCTCCAAGGCACATTTCTCAATTAGACCGCCAGAGTTGAAGCGTCCTTCGCAAAGATTGCCTGACATAAAGACCCCCGGTTTAGCTCTTCCTGAACGAAAGCGACCAGGCCAGAGTCTTCCGAGTGGTTATGACCTTGATATGCTGAAGAGGTATGAGGCTGGAAAGAAGGCGATGGCGATGAGTGCAGAATCATAGGTCGTATAGTCTAGAAGTACGTTGCCGTTTCAGTCACCACTACCAATCTTTCACCAGGGATGATAGGGATCTGTTGTTTTCGTGGTCCTCCGCTCCTGTCGGACTCGTTGTAGGCACATACATGTTCGCTGTGGAAGCTGACATGATCAATGTTCACGCACCGTCTGCCTGCCAACAGAAGCAGACCATTCAAACAACAGACAGCAAGCTCGTTGACGAGGTGTATTGTTGGTAAAATGCCAGCTAAAATGACAAAAGGTATAACTCCCACGGAGAGGCTCGAACTCTCAACCTTGAGATCACGAAGATTCGTAAAAGTCTCACGCGCTAGCCAATTGTGCCACGCGGGATGGAGTGGTTATGTCAGCTTTCTCAGGCACATAGATTATATTCCTCAACACCTATGGACGAACTACAATCACGATCAAAATCACACGCAACCTGGTTCACTTGAGAAATGCACCTTATAGTCTACACAAAACTGGCGAGCTTCGCTTAGGAAGAAGGCATAAGGTCGAGAGTGCACGCGGTTGGCATTAAACGACCGATTGTATCAGAGTCAACCCCAACCCTAACCCTCGGATGGATGCCATTCTTCTCTCGAAACTTGCCCGCGCGCAAGTATGAACGTGTAATCTCACTGACAGTATTCTGCGTTGCGGAAATATGTTTAACTATCGCTTACGACTTTCCAAGGTCGCTTCTGGGCTGATGTGGCATATTCTTGGGCAATTATATGACACTTGGGAGCAAGCACAGGGACACGCTGACTGTTGAGCGCGGCTTTTGATCTCACACTGTAGTCAAAACACTGCACTCGATACTATAAGGCGATTGGATCCATCGATGAAAAGACGTTCGTCGATCGATACACTGGCACAATGGTCAAACTGATAGCCAAGTCATGGCAACATCGCAAGAGAAATCAAAATAGTGATCGGACGAATCCTTTGTGTACCATGTCATTCCATATCATTAACCTACCCAAATCTATACCCCAAAATTCAAACATACATCCACTCACAGCCTCGATGTCCTCACAGGATCATCAAAGTCATTCATCTCATGCCGGGGGTAATCAGCAAACAAACAAGGGTCAGGCCACTGGCGATCCCAAGCCCACTTGTTGGCGAGCTCAGGCGACAGCCCACCCTCCATCATATCGACAATGTACTTGCCCAGGACAGGGAAGAATTTAAAACCGTGGAAATTGCCGCCGGTGGCGATGTACAAGCCCTTGGCCGCAGCGTGCGGCGAGATGATGAAGTCGGAGCTGGTGGTGAAGGCGTCCCTGTGGATGATGTGTTTAGTTTATACTGGATCAAGATGTTCAAGTGGGAATGTATCGGTGAAACTCACCAGCAGATGCGGTGCTTCTCCATGTTCCAACTCGCGCCGTTCTTGCCGTAGAAGACGTGGTTGGCGTACGCGATGTCTTCCTTGAGCTTCCCAGTGACTTTCCACTGCGCGTAGTCGCGCTCCGCAGGTGGTGCGGATATGAAACGACCGGGTGCAACCTCCTGGGTGTTTCTGAAGATCTTCTGGCCCCACCACTTCAGTTCGCGGTCTGGTGTCGGAGGGAGGCTGCCAATGAATGGTCCTGGGTGTAATGTTAGTATCAATTGTAGAACGCGTGAGGCGTCGGTTCTTGCTTACCGATCTTCGGCGTGTATCCTTGCACACCCACTGGCATGTCCTTGAACCTTTGATAGTCCTCATCGCCGAGCTTCGCCATTCCAGTGGTAATACCGCCTGCGACGATTCTCGAGCCTGCGCGCAGATCTTTGTTGCCACTGCTCTGCGCACTCCACTCCAGAAGCTTGGGAGTGAAAGCGCCAGTGCAGACAATAGTGTGAGATGCAGAGATGATGTTTCCAAGGACAGTCTTGACACCCGAGCAATGTCCCTCATCATCGAACTGGAGCGATGCCACATCAGCTGGGATATACCTGACTCCCAACCTGATGCACTCGCGCGTTACCGCTCGCAAGACGTCTCCCGCCGCAACCCAGCCACTAGTTTTGTTGACGAGCACCTCTTTGACACCACTGTAGTCTGCATCCTCGAACAGACCACCGTAAAGCTTCCTCGCCTCTTCCACTGGCACGGCTTGGAGATCCGCACTCCGGCCGAGCTTCTTGTAGTTGTCAATGACGTCTTGTGCATAATCGCTGCGGCACATCCAGTAAATGCCAGTTTTGTGGAAATGGGGCTGCCACAGAGGGTCGCTCTCGAAGATGTCTTGAGCCTCGAGGGCCAGCTTGCAGTAGACGATGTCGTCGTAGTCTGCGCGGACCACTTTGTTCCAGTCCCATGAGGCGGCTACGCGAGTTTCGGCGTCGTATGCATCGCGGTCGACGATCGTCACTGAGGCGTCCGGGAATTTCTTGATCAGGTGGTATGCTGTTGAGACACCAAAGACACCGGCTCCAACCACGAGGTAGGAGTATTGTGGCGCTCCGTCAGCCATCTTGAAGGTGATCTGTAGAGAACTGCTGCACGCTCGAGAGCTCGAGATTTGACGGGCTTTGGCAAGATGTTGCAAAGAATCAATGGGTAGCGATTGAGGTGAAGTTCCAGCGCAAGAGAATTACGAGCAGACAGATCCAATGTTTGCCGTGTACAAGTGGAAAGACTAGTAGGGCGTGAAGAGGTGGAGCGGATACGCGTCTTCTTTTACACAAAGTACTGTACCTTGTTCGAGGGCGTAAACGATGGACCTTCTTGGTATGAGGTCCCCCATCTCATCCAGGGCGGAAGTTCCGTTGCTAGACCAATGGACATGGAAGAGGACTCCAGAAGGGTTTTGGCTTGTGAGAGACATGGCATTATTACTCGATTGGGTCAACATTTCCCCATGCTTTGATCGCTTATCGCCGGCTCGCCATGTGGCGTGGTATTGATCCGATATCGGACGACCACCATCTCTGTTGGCAATGGCTATCGATAAGATCGCGTCTTTCCCAGACGACAGGAAGGAGCGCTGCCTGTTAGGTGAGGTTGGTAAATGAGGTAAGTCGAGAATGGTATTCTATAGAAGCCTTCATCGTCAACACAGCCCAGGGGGTCGACGGCTCCGTGACAGACAACAGAACAAACAAGGCATTCGCCAACGCCGTCACACAGTGACATCATTGGTGGCCAAAGATCTCGTGCTGTCTTGAACATTCCATACAATGCGCAGCACCAACCTAGGCTCCAACCCAAGGTAAATACCTGACCTTTCCATCGCCTCTAGCCATACTCACCAGCCACAACCACAACCTCATCTACTATCAAGCCACGAGACAATCCATCAAGAACTCCAACCGCAACCATGTCTTCCAACAACAACTTCACCAGCACTTCCTCCTTCAGCTTCTCCAGCAGCAGCAACATGACCTCTTCCGACGGCCAGACAACCACCGGCCACCGCACCACTCAACAAACCACCAGCGACCCCACCAACGGCACAACTGTCCACACTTCGACGCAGAACATTGGAGAACCCACCGTGCAGGAGACAAGGCACTACGACTCGCAAGGTCGCGAGCTGCTCGAAGGAGGAAGCGGCAGCAATGGCGGACGCAGAATCGAGGATGTGTCGGACACGAAGCAGGCGGAGAGAGATGCGGAGTATGAGGAGAGGATGGAGGAGGAGTATGCCAAGAGGGAGGGTGGTGCTTGAGCTTCTGGTTGAGAAAGAACACTGAGCGCGAGAAGGATGGGGATTTTGTACAATACTCAATATGCTACTCATGACGATTGACGAAAACGAAGACCGGATAATTAGGAGGGAATCAATATCTCTATAGCAAGGAAAGATAGAAAGGACGTTGTAGTTCTATCGTTTCGCTCCAATTACTTGCGTCCGGATCCATGAAATATCACTTCCATCTCAAAAGATTCCCAAGAATCATCAATCAGCATTATCGCTCTTCCCCCCAAACTCCACCAAACCCCCCTCCTCCCTAAACTTAGCATACGCCTCCCTCTCCAAACTATCCCTCGCGACCTGAATATCCGTATGGATGTCCTCGACAAGACTCTCTAAACTGACGTAATCATACTCAGGCCGGATGAAACCCAGAATGACAAGGTTCATGTGCGAGCCGTAAAAGTCCTGCTCGAACTTGTGCATGATGTGCACCTCGACGCTGCGCACGCTGTTCTTGTAGAACGGGTTCCAGCCGATGCTCATGACCATGGGGAAGACGGCGGGTTTGTTGTCCGTGGCGGGCGAGGGCGAGAGGCCTGCCCAGCCGTAGTAGACGCCTGAGGCGACGTCTTCGTGGCCGCCGACGGTGAGGCCTGAGATGGGGATGTTGGCGGTGGGGATGCCGAGCTGTTTGGTTGGTTTGGTTGGTCAGCGCTGTTTGATTGCTAGTTTGTGATTTGATTGCATTGCTGCTGCTGCTCGCTGTCGAGGAGACTTTTGATATGTTCATGCGTGTGGTGATGCAAGAAGAGCAAGGAAAAGCAAGAACAGGCTCGATAATATTGACGTCTCGTCTCGTATCGGGTCAGCTGCTCCCTTCCCATTGGGATTCCTGTATGCTGCAGATCGTAATAGCTCGACAGCCATCTGGCATAGCCATTCGCTCGTTCGCTGGTGGTAACATTGCGCTCCCAAAGCCGTGGTGCTGGGTTACGCATGGCAGGGTGTAGCCAGCAAGGTCCACGGTCCCGTCGCCACGTGTAAGTCAAGGCAATCGATCTCGTATGCGCATGCGCATGCAAATGGACGACGGTGAGTGTGTGTCGGCACCAGGGGCAGGCATAGCATGGCATGACATGACATGGCATGAAATGTCTGGGTTTGACAGGCGGCTCCATGCATGCATACATGCGAGTGTATATGCAAGCATTCCAGGTTTCTCAGCCAGCCTCCAAGTATGATCATCACAAGGTGGCGAGCGACACGAGTTGCTTGTTTGCCTGCTTGAAGAGTCGACGACGCAGCTGCTGCGAGCAAGAAATAGGCGAGGAAGACAGGAATAGGAAATCGACACACACCTCTTTGCTGCCTCGTCCGAATCCCTTGATCACCTTTCCATCCAGCCTTATCGGAAACGGTGTCTCGGGCCCGCTGTCTGGCCCAGCGGTAGGGTCTCGAGGTCCGTCTGGTCGCATTTCTGTGGGTGTTTTGGGAGAGTCTTTTTGGGATGCTTGGTAATGCAGGCGTGACTGGATTAGGTAGAGGAAGTATTCGCGTATTCGCTGACTCGGTGTAAGTATAGCACAATCGTTGAAGTGGATGCGTAGAGTCAGATAGTAAATGTAATCGTGAGCCAAATTTAGAGACCCGCAATGTCGACATGGAAGGCCTCATGTGGAGGGCCTCAGGCACCAATAAACATCTAACCATGCAGTGTTGATATTCGGATGGTCACTGATCAGCGCATTGTATCTGCTGTAGATTGGAGACTGATCCATATTGGTTCTACTCGAAGCACCTTTGTAGTCGAAAATTATTATCAATGAGATGTATCAATCCGAACGAAGCTTCGATCCTTCACCAATGCAGGGTGCTACTGCACTTCGTTACCCCTTTACCATTTGGCGTCTGATAGTGAGCTTGCGACTCCACTAGATAGCAAAAGAACCCGTAAGTTGCACATCCAACACGCTCTTCCCAACATAAACCCTATAGCAACCACGCTGCAACACCCAACCCAGATCAGACGTCCAAGCACTCAAATCCCTCCTCGTCACAGCGAACGAGAACTCTTTAGTCTCACCAGGTCTCAAGAACTTCTTCTCAAAGCCACGTAATTGCTTCATCAGCGCACCGGGAATACCAATGTAGAGTTGTGAGACTTCCGCACTGCCCATGGATCCAGTGTTGGTGACGTTGTGCGAGACGTTGAGCATGATGTCCCACAGCGAGAGGATGCCTCCTTCGGGTATGTGTTCCTCTTCTTCTGAGGGACTTCTCGGTGCTTCAATGTCGTGGTTTGCTTTTGTTCGCTTTATGGAGAGGTCGGAGAACTCGAAAGTTGTGTAGCTTAGGCCGAACCCAAATTCGTATTGGGGCGTGATGTTGTGGGCGATGAAGTGCTTGTAGTCGATGTTTACGCCTTCGGTGAAATTGTCTGCAAAGATCGTCAGTCGTGTTAAGAATCGCTGCGTTACATTATCACGGGAGTTACCTTGTGTGAAGAGGTCTAAGCCTGTAGCTACCACGGGATTGAGAAGGGGTCCATAGTCCGCATCGCGCTTGGCCACTGTGTAAGGCAATCTTCCAGAAGGAGACTGGCGGCCGTACATGATCTCCGTCAAGGCGCGTCCGCTGTCCTGGCCCGGAAGATGGCCATAAATAATGGCAGTGATGTTGGGGTTGTCGACCCACTCGGCGACGGTGCGGATACCGGCGTTGTGGATGACCACGATCGTGGAATTGCACTGACTGGCTACAGACAGGATGAGTCCATCAGAGTAGCCATCAGCAAGACTTGGTCGGTCCCAGCCTTCGCCAGCCAATTCGTTCACGAACACAACACAGTGCTCTGATGCTTGATTAACGACCGGAGTGTTGTTGTGGAAGTCCCAGGAGAGAAATGTATCGTCTTCGTAAGCCTGTCGTTGGAAAGCAGTGAAAGGATCGTCTATGTAGGCCGGGGTAGTGGCGCCCGAGCCTCCTCCAGTGAATAGAGTACCATTCATTGCGATTCCGGGTCCATGCAACCCGGACTGCCAGCTTTGGGTCTGGATCCAGTGCATAGCTTCGGCCGTCCAGTCAGTACCGTTGGGAAAGATCAGGGCGTTCTCCAAGCCAAGCGCCCAATGCTGATAGTCTCTTGTTTGGAAGGTGTTGATATGAGCTGCGGTAGCATCGTAGCCAAATAGAGAGAGGTACTTTGGAGACTTGAGAGGTAAAGTCTCGCGGAGATTCTTTACCAGGACATGACCTTCGACAGCGCCCTGGAAGAGGGTGCTCTTTGCAGCTGGATCTCGTGCGTCGACGATCTTGTGTGGCTTTGAGTGATCGTAAGGCAGCCCGAAACCGGGGTCGCTGAAGGCTTTGCTATCCATGCCCTCGAGACGGTACCAGGAGGCGAGAATGCGTGTGGCCATGTCATCCAGGCGCTGTTGGCTCAGAGTTCCGTTTGCGACTGCTATACTCAAGTTGCCGGCCCAGTAAGGACTGTTGGGCATGGCCATGTCTAACCCCGCCTCAGCACTGGCAATGCCAGTATGCTGCGCGACCCAATCGGACACGACAAAGCCCTGAAAGCCAAGCTCATGCTTCAAGAGCTTGTTCATCAAGTGGCTATTCTGGCAGCCGTAGCTGTTGTTGAAGCGTTGATAGCTGCACATAGCGGATATGGCGCCAGCTTTGACAGCATCTTGAAAAGGCCACAAGTACAACTCATGCACCGTCTTGTCATCGATATTCGACGAGACAGACGCATTCTGAGCAGTGCCGAAACGAGACTTCATGCGGTTCGTCTCTTGTTCGTTACCGAGAAAATGTTTGATGCAAGTCATGACGTTCTTTTGCATGGCAACGGTAGTCTCGTACGCCAGCGCTCCAGCCAGGTATGGATCGTTGCTGAAGCCTTCCCAGTTGCGACCACCTCGAGCCCACTTGCCGAGTGGTCCAACTGCTGGGCCCAATGCCAGAGAGATGCCTTTTGCTTTGAACTCGGCTCCCATGTACAGGCCGCGATCATATGTCAAGTCGCGATTCCAGGAGGCTCCAGCGTGGAGACCGGACGGATATCCGTTGACCATGTCAGTACCTCTGACACCATTACCGGCATCTTGAAGGCATAGTCCTGGGAAATTGACGCGTGGGATTGACCCGCTCATACCACCGCATGAAGTGTTCAGTGATGTGAAGCCGTAGGTGATGTTGTTTTTCTCCTGGTTGGTCAGCTGGGCCAGAAGCAACCTCGCCTTCTCGTATGATGTCGCCCAGCTGCCGGAACCGTTGCCCAAGGGAGTTGGGTAGAACGGCTCTGATCTCCCATACGACCAATACAGGTCCAGTTTGTCCAGTTCTGCATCCGTCACATACTGGGCAGAGGTGGCGGCGGCCAGACCAAGGAGTGAGTGGACGAGCCAGCTTGCGTGCATCTTGGGAAGGGACTCGCACGCTCAAGCGTTGATGCAATATGGAGTAGAAGATGGGATCGGATATTGTGCGATGGCACAGTTTATGTAGAACCTGCAGCAAGCGTTGGGATCCAGAGAGAGACGATCGTTGCCTCCATCGTCATGTGTTTGCGCTCAGGTCCCAGGATCATAGCCGAAAGAGCGGTATGCTGTCGTCCGGCGCGCAAGGTCCCTGTCACTTCACGGGGAAGACGTTCCATCAGCAGGGAAGTGTCAGACAAACCATGCCAGCGTTACACTGTTGCTTGCCGGTGAGATGTGATGGTGTCTCCGTGGAACTCAATAGGTACTTAGATCGCGGCAACCCAAGTGGAGAAGGAGCATAGGGTTAGTGTTGTGACACGGCACCGGGCTAACACGTACCGAAAGATCGCCCTCGACTACCGAGCTCGACAACAGCAACCCCTCTGAGGGAATGTCACGTCAGGTCCCTTGGGCAATACGGTAGGAATACGGATACCCCAAGTTTGCTCGTTACCGATCGAATGGGATCGTGACCCGATCTCCGAGTCCCACAGTCTTGATCTGCAACCGGGTCGACTGTCAACCTTTGTCCAGCGTGCTCAGCTAAGAAGTATCGAGGCTCAGCCCACGACGTGGAGCTCTCAAAAGTCCGAACACCTGACCGATCGATTGATGAATAATAATGACTAGCGATGCAAACGAAGCTATCACAGACAGATGTAAACAATAGCAAATGTAAACAATAGCTAATGTAAACAAACAGAAAAGGCCCCCGAGGGCAACATATGTTTATGCCGCCGTCCCATCGCAGTTCGCGCGCCGCCTGAACAATTCGAAATCGTAACACGCAGGAAAAAAGTGCAATTGAACATTTTCGTCACCACCAAACCAACCATAACCGTGCCAGCCGGTGTCGCGATAATGCCACCGGACATGCATGCAAAAAATGCCACCAAGAAAAAAGAAAGGTCCCATACGGGAACAAAAGGCTCATGCAGTCATATCGGTTATCTCTCTTTTTCTTTCTTCCCGTCAAATGATCGGGAGGAAATTCATCACAATAAGCATCTGCGGAACGTTAGCAACAATTCTTACATGGCGAAGAGTTTGGTAATCGGGGAAACTGACAGGAATATCAAAGACGTCTCGCTTGACAGTCCAACACATCGAACATTCAATCTTGTCATCTCTCCCACCAAGCGCTCTGGTGCCAGTGTCACCCTTCATGACGGAGTCCATCTTGACGTCACCGCTAGATGGTCGTTTCGCCGATCGGTTGCCATCGTCGGTGAAATCGGCCGCACCCCAGCCCACGTCGTCTTTGGTCTTGTATTTGAGCAACGATAGCGTGCGTCCCATGATGGACGCGCGGGAAGCACCGAACGCGAGCTCGGCAAAATCCTCGTAGAACTGGACCACACTGTCCTCGTCCATGAGCTCTGCGAGGAACACTGGCTGTGGGCGGCCGGGATCGATATCGACATTGGTCGCGCGAGGTGTGACTGCGCCCCGGGAGCTGGTGCCTGTTTGAGTGCCGGAAACGTTGCTTCCGGTGTTGATATTCAAGTTCGGCTCTTTGCCGAGCAGCACATCACGCCGCCAGCCGGTGACGAGAGAGAATTCTTTGCTGATAGAGGCGATCTCACCAGTTCGTCGACAAATGATGGTTGGAGTACCATAGTGGTTCACGAACTCCTCGTACTCGCATAGCGTACGCTGGAAGCACTTCTCCATGAATATCAGATCCTCGTGGCCCAGATTCTTATTACATGAAATGAACGATGGCCTGATCGATGCGAGTGCTTTGGCAATGCGGAGGGTCTTCTTGGTAGGGAAGCGCCTCTGTAGGAATGCCGTCAGAGCGTGGAAACCTTGAGTGTAAGGATACGGTGCTGTGACAGATGAGTAGATCTCAGAGATATCTCGACGACGCCTTTTTTGCTGAGCGCCTCCATTGTTATACGCTGGCAACTGCTTTCGTTGTTGTTGTGGCGGCTGCTGCTGTGATGACTGAGAAAAGCTCTGGCGCAAGAGGTCCTGTGGCGGATTGTGATTCTGCTCAACCTGGGCGAATTGATTCTCGGGCGACATGTTTGCGCCGGCTGGATAATTATTGTTGAAGTCCTGGTTCTGTGACGCAGGGCTCTGGCCGACAATGGAAGACTCGCCGATAGCGAATGCATCCATGCCGTTGCTCGAGGCTGTCCAAACGTTGTTGTTACTGGTTTGCCGCGTGAGACCTTGCCAGCCGGGAAACTGGTTGAAGTTGAAGTTGCCGTTTTGGTTATAGGTGGTTGAATTATCGAACGGTAGACCATGGTGTGATTGTCCACCCAAATTCAGATCTCCATCGGACGTACCAACCGCTCCTGACGACATGTGTCCCAACATGCCGAACTCAAGAGCACCATAATGATTGCCGAAGTTGAGTCCTGAGATATCAAAGTTGAATAATGAAGGGTCGTTTGGGTCCATGAACGACTGATCATATGACTGTCCGCCTGAAGTCTCGATGGTTGGTGGCTGATCCATTGAACCAGGGATGGTCTGCACTGGCGAGACTTGTTGTGTTGGTGTTGATTGGTATTGTGGAGATGCGTCGACATTCTGACCGAAGGTCCCACCAAGCATCGGATCGTTGCCCTCCATCATCGGGGCACCCATGCGAGCAGCATGGTTGACAGGATTGAACTGAGGGAAACTGCCAGAAGGTGTTGGTGGCATGTAATTGGGTGGTTGCGATATCGCGATGCCATTTTGAGCCATTTGGCTACTGCCAGGATTGGATGGAGCAGCATTCTGTGAACCGTTGGTTGGGTATTGATTTGGCGGGAAACCCGGCATGAGAGCCTCGGGAGGTGCATCGTGGAGGTATTTGGCCTTTTTCCTGACGCCATCATGACATTGATCCTGGAGTCCACGTTTAATACATCTGAGACAAGGTCGTTCGTCGCCTGCAGTACTCGTCAGCGCAGGTTCCCTGATATTTCCAATTTCATAAATTACCGCAGGTCAGATGCGCCCTCTGGCAGGCGAAACACGCCCGGCGCGCCTTCTTCCTCCGCGGGCGTGAAGGGTCCTTGGGGTTGGTCTTCGGTGGAGGCTTGGTCTCTGGGCCGGTGCGGGCAGGGCTGGTCTCGTCGGTGGAGGCACGTTCAATCTTCTCTTCGGCCATGATGCTTGAGCTTTCACGATCAACGCCAGGACCTGGAGAAGGCGAACCATCCTCGGCGTCGGGCGACATATTAAAGGCTGGCTACTTGGGTATGGCAGAACGAGCAGGACAGTGCACAAGCACGGAGTGCGACGTGCAGACAGCGTGGTGGGCGGCACACAGCAGGGAGTGTGCAGTCACCTGCAGGATCGATGTCTCGATATGGGGGACCCGTGGGCCTGGAATAGAAACGGTTGAGCCAGAGCAGTGTGAACGGCGTGGGCTGCGTAATCGTGGACTACTGTGCTGTACTGTACCCTACTACCACCGCCCTGTCGTCGGTTCGAAGTCACGCGGTCTGTCGCGCAGCTCGTGACGGCGGTGCAACGAGGGCCACGGGCTTCAGCTGGCGCGCAGGCGAATACAGTGGGCGGCAAGGCCTATAGTGGTTTATGCAGCGGTCGTGTCGAAGCTCTGGGCGGGTTCGCTTGGCTTCTGGATTGCAGGCAAGGTAGCTGCACTGCGGAGAGGTGCGACCCGGGAGGAGCCAATCCAATGGGTGGGAGGCGGCGGCGGATCAGCCGGGCTCGAGGGAGTGCCTGGGGATATCTGGCAGGAGGGAGGTCGTGGAGGAGGTCGTGGTGATTGCGGTGGTACGGCAGAGTCGAGGCGAGGCTTTCGGCGCATGCGATGGGAGCGGCTGGCGCATGGGTCGGCGCAGCGGTGCTTGCGTGGTGGGAGTTGTGCGACACACGCTACCAATCATGACGCGGCGACAACCATGCTGTCGGTATCGGCTCGCGTGTTTTGTGCAGTGATGTATTGACTCTTTGACGCTGTGCAATGGGGAAACCTCGTATTGTTGCTGACCGTGTGTGGGTGGGCGGAGAGAGGAGTGGAGTGGATGGGAGGATTGCGAGAAGTGTTCAAGAGAGTGAGTGAGTGAGTGAGAGGTAATGCTGAGAGGGTGAGATTGTTGGTATGATAGAATAGAACAGCGCGCTTAGAGTATGTCGACGGTATATCCAGCAGGCTGCATGAAGACGCAGTCGTTCGGACCGGGATATGTGCAGGCAGCGTGCAGCAGACTCTTGAAGAACGAGTGTGAGGCGGCGGCGCGACAGTCAGCAAGAGCTACCACCTACCACCAAGCTCCTACCCCATCTCTTCTCCACTTACGCCTTAGCTGGCTCCACTAACGCCGAGCTACGCTTGGACTCATCAAATATTTGATGGACTTGGCTACATGTACTGTATGGACTTGGTCAACTGTTTTGCAACATACCTTAGTATTCCCTCCATGACTACCTAATGTAATAATACATACCATGATCATCTATTCAATAGCTGTCTTCACCACTATCTGAGTCTATCTCCAATCAATCTACTACCAAGACACCAGCCTGCGGTCGCCACTCTTGGCCCCTACACTCTCCACCCACAACCCATCCTTCAGCCATGCCCTTACAAACCTACCTAGTACAGTACCATAACATGCATGTCATGTCATGCCATTACTCCATTACTCCATCCATCCATCCATCCATCCACCCACGGTACGGCAATGAACCGCGAATCACGCCTCCAAACAGCTATCACAACATAGTACAGTACCTACATGCGCGCTCTGCCGGCAAATGGTTACACGGCAGCCAGGACAGCACGCCTCACGCTACATCTATATGCAGTGCATGCATGAGGAAAGCGAGATGGTTGGGACGAGATACCAGGCGCACAAGCAACACCTGGCATGTGGTATCCATGCAGATTCTCCATTCAATCCTGCACTGTCCTACAGTAGTGTCTAATTGCAGCCTGCAACGACCCCTCCCACCCGTCACCATCTCCCAGCAGAATGGACACCACTCCCGGCACCTCTCCATTCGCTGACCTAATTCCCCACCAGTAGCGACGACAACACACCTGTCTTCTCTATCTTTACCGCCCCGGATCCCTACGTGGCCTGCGCGAACCGCGAGTTGCCCCTGAGCCGCTTGCCGTATCTGAAGAACAGGAATGCTGAAAGATCATCATCAGCATCACATCAAATCGTCAGCACTGCCGGCCCGTACTACCGGCGCAATTCTTCGTGCATGGCATGAAATGAACCAAACTTACGGAAAGGCGTCATTGCGAGTGCGACAAATCCCAGCAAACTGCTCGCCCATTGATAATTCAGGCCTGTGAGGTAATGAAATAGGTTAGCAAGCCAATACAGGTCAGTACTGACACGATTAGATTTTTCCAATTCAGCCACCGCTCTTTCGCAGTGCTGCCATCAAGGCGTCGCGGTCTCAACTCACGGTTGTACATCTGAACACCGAACAGACTAGATATGTCTCAGTTAGCGAGCCTTGTCGAACAATACTTGTCATGATTTGACAAGTCACGAGCGTCACCACAAGCAGGCCGGGCTACGGTATGTACTCACGGAAATGCCGCCGCGAACGACGAGCGCGCGAATGAGTTCGCTGCAAGCGCCGATGCCGAATACAGGGGATACTGTATGCACGTCGTGTCAGTCTACCGAGCCACACTTTATTGCCACCGACCCTTGCAATGCCCGTCCCATCCAAGATTGTCCGTCCGTTCGTCGGTGTCTGCAGGCGCAGGCGCAGGCTTAGGCGCAGGCACAGGCACGCATGAGCGAGGGAAAGGCCACCTACGCATTCAACCAAAAATGTGCTGTTCAAACGCCGTCAGCACGTGTCTTGATGCGATACGGTACAATGCGAAGCGCAGAGCGCAAGCGAAGCGATGTGATGGCGATAGACCACGATCTCCACGATACGCGGGAAACCACATGCGCTTCGCTTCGCTAACGCTGGGCCCTCGACTGACGCAACTTACAAGATCCCGGAAAAGCAGAAGATATTGCCGATTCCAAAAAGGACGCTGAAAATGATCGGCACTGCAGAGCAAAGCGTGTCAATCAGCATGCTGAAGCTCTCAAGGGAAGTGTGGAATCCTCCCGCCGTGCAGCGATCACCAACACCTGACGCGAGCGATCGTACCTATCCAATGCACCCTGCAGGCGCGCAAGAAAAACACCAATGGTCAGCACAGCACATAAGCGCAGGTCAAAAACGTTCCCCCAATCCGGTCGTTCTCAACCCAGGAACAAGGCAACGCAAAACTGCGGCATGCAATGCAGTGCGTGGGTAGCGTACCATGGGAATGTCGTCCAGCCAAAACCTGCAAGTCGCGCGTGCGTTAGCGAGATCGAATCGGTAGACCACCCAAGCGACCAAGGCAAGCAAGCATCGAAGCTCCCCTGCTCCGTCGTCCAGTGCCTTCTTTCGAGACAACATCGCCGCCCACCCTCCACCAGACTTACCAAACAGGCTGACAGGGACTATCATCGCTCCTCTAGTCGCACGTGTTAGTTCTCTTCACGAGCCCTCGCTTCGTCCGCGTCGTGCCTGCAGCGGCAGCGGACAGCACATTATCGGCTTCGCCGAGGAAATGGTTTGTTTGGGAGCTCTCTCACAATATTGTTGGCGGCAGGCGGAATTCAGGCTCTGATACTCCGCCGTTGTTGCGCACAAGTCGGTCGTCTGCTCTATTTCAGTAAACTTGCCCTATCATCTTGAGAACGGGTGAGATCGGTTCGATGTTCAACGCCACGGAGAACCTACAGTTTCGTCGCCAGAGCGGATCGCAAGACACTCCGATGATGTTGCCCACAAACAGCCCTAAGAAAGTAAGTCCAGTTTGCCACAGGTTGAACCCGTGGTTGTTGCCAAACACCAGAGGAAATGCCTAGTTGTGATGTCAGTGTGTGAATGAGAGTAACATCAGGGCGAAGCCTGTCAGCACTTACACCAAAGAACAGGTACAAGACACCGAGCAGAATAGCCGACAGAATACAAAGACTGAGGCACATTGGCTGTGTCGCAAGTCAGCCACGATCTCCACAAAAACCTCCTGCTCGCCTATCCACGTACCTCCAATACCAGCAATTGGAAGGGTCTGACACAAGACCACATTACCGTCTTGGTTACCGATTTGTTCATCATCTCAATGGGAGCCTTGTATCTCTCATCTCCCGTCTCTTTTCGAATCGCCCTGGCTTTCCGCCTCAGCAACACCGGCGCGTAGGTCTCAGGGACGAAAAAATAGAGCAAGAGCCAATTGACGCCCGCCCACATCATCAAAACATAGAAGCACCATCTCCAGCTCTTGTAGCTCGCAATGAAGCCACCGACAACAGGACCCTAGTAAGCTATTAGCACACTGCAGGAGTGTAGATAGACACTACTAACCAGGAGGGGACCGCAAAATGGGGCAGCACTATAACAACACATAGGCATGCTCAGCTTGTGCTTGGGAAAAGTGTCCCCCACCGTCCCGCCCGCCACACTTAAAAACGCCGACCCAGCCAAACCATCAATGAATCTCGACACCAGCATTGTCGCCAGGTTGTTCGCTACAGCGCAGGGTATCAGCCAGATAAAGTACATCCCAAAGGCACAAAGGTAAATGGGCCTGCGTCCATAGAATTCCGATAGCGGGCCCAAAAACATCGGCCCCAGCCCGAGCCCGCACACAAACGTGCTGAGGCCCACGGTGACTGCCAGCCGCGACACGCCGAACTGTTCTTCCATGCCGCCGTAGGCGCTCGTGTACAGGGCTGAGGCAAAGGTGACGCACATTGCTGAGCCGGAGCCGAGGATCACGATGGACCATTTGCGCCACATGGGCGCCCAGGCGTCGCTCTTGGGATTCATGGGATCGTCTGGGCCGGACCATTGCACTTCGAATGCTTTTGTGTTGTTGTCTGAAGCTGTGGGAGATCCGCGTTTTTCGTCGTTCTCATGGGCGGTGGGTGAGTATTCGTCGTGATGATCGTCGTGTTCGAAATGCGTGTAGCCATCTGCGCCAGCGTACGATCGCTGTGAGCGGACTGAAGAGCGGCTGCGCGATGGGTGAATTGGTGTGAGATGGTTTGCGGTTTCATTCGTGGTCCTTGACTTTTCCTTCGCTATCGATGTTTCTGCGTTTGGGTCGTGGTCGTGTAGGTTGTTGTAGGATTCAATGCTTTCCCGCCGATTGGGAGCCAAGTCGGCTTTTTCGTTCTTCTCCAAGTCCATTGTTGAGGTTGATGCTGTTAGGTATGGTTCATGCGGTTTCGATTCTCCGCTTTGGTCGAAATTAACTGTTTTTTCCTTTGGGCGATTTCGTCGTTTGCCTCTGTCATTCGACCTTCACGTTGCACATGTGCGTCAAGGGTAATTGTAGCCGATGTCGGTCGGCAATTGAACATCCAGCACCTCTCAGAGTCGCCACAATCAGAGCCCGCAGTATGGCAATGCTATAAAGCTTTCTCGATAGCCCATCCGCAAACGCGACAGTCGATAGGTGTCACAGGAGCGATGAAGCAAGGAATCAGGAAACCACGGTCGTAAGGAGGGCATCATTTCTTCCCGCGCGCCGCCCTTGATGATCGACCCGCTCTGTGTGGAAGGCGTATGCTTTTTAGCCTCGCCTCGCCTCCGCTGATTAATACCATGATGCCGAGCTGCCGTGTGTAGATAGCGTTTCCGGCTAAGAGTTACTCCAACCTTGTTTGTTTGGGATTGGCATTACTGGATACAGTACTTGCCTGTTTATTGAATCACAACTTCCTAAGGACGTCGTTGTCGTTGTCGTTTTGGAACTCGACACTTGAGACGCTGATAATGGGGATGGAATAGTGGAGGAGAGACCACCGATGGAAGAACATGAATCGGACAAGAGGGCGACTCCTCTGCATCAGAGCTCCTATTGGTTCGACCAGCTTGTTCGAGTGTCGGGTTAGGGTTGGTGTTGCAATCACGAAGACAACTTCTATCACTTCGACATGTATCAGCTTCATCAGCTGTCAAATTGTTCCCTACGGAAGATCAATAAGATCTGAAGACTTGCTTAATATGATGTCGTATTTGTTGATCGACGGAGTGGTCAGGAACGGTCTCGGGTTATCAATCAACATTCGTGAACCGAATCGATCGTTGCGGGGCATGGAATCGTACTGCTTCCTTCGCACAGTCTTGGTAGAAATGCTCAAGCACAAGTCGCAGTTTATTCAACAATCAAAAGAGATCGATGATGGTTACTTAGGAGAGTCTAATAAACAGTGAGATCGATCTCAAGCCTCACAAACCTTGACAAACTCGCGTGACAGTTGAGTGAGTGCCTTCCTCGTTTAGACCTGTCATTATTCCCCGCGCTTGCGCAAGGTCCACGATTTAGAGTCAAGTCTCGCTGCGACAGTCGCGATCTCATCATCTTGCTCTTTGATACTGACGTTGCCTCTGATATTGGATATAGGCATAGGCATAACATATCAGCCAATATGTCATCACTAATGCAATCAAGATGGGCCGATCCAGAGCCGTCTGCGACAACCGAAGAGAAGAAACAGCCCGAACCCGAAACCGAGCCAGCTCCAGCACTCGAGCAACCTGCACCCGAAACTACCTCAGAGAGACCCGAGTCAAGACGGAAATCAGAGCACACACTTTCCGCCGCCGCGACATCTTTCGCGCCCTCTTCGCCAGCTGCACCGCCTCCAGACCTTTCGACGTACGACGAGTTTACGCAGACGGGTGGAGGAGATGGAGACCTCTTTGACGACATGATCCCTGTGGAAGAGTCCATGCAGACTCGGCCTCCGGAAGACCTTTTCGGCGACGACTTTACACCAGTCGAACAATCGATCGTTGAGAAACATGCGAGCGAACCCATTGCTGTCGAGGAAGCACCAGCAGAGCAACCGACACCACAACTTGCACCGCAACCAGTACCACAGCAAGCCCGAGGCAAAGGCGACGGTGCGCGAGGACGTGGACGAGGCCGCGGTAGAGGTGGGCGCAAGGATTCACAAGGGCAGCAGAGTCAAGGCCAAGCGAAACCAGAGCAGAAGAGCGAGGAGACTCCGGTGCCGGTACAAGCTCCAGAGAATGCGCCCACAGGGCCGAAGAAAGAGACGACAGCTTCCGTGCGTGGAGATAGGCGTGGTACTGGCGGTGTTCGCAAGCCGAAGCTCACTGAGACGGAATTAGCCGAGAAGATGGCACAAATCTCGATCAAGAACGCTTCGCTGACAGCAGCGCATGCGCGTGCTGAAGCAGATGCGGCATCTTTCGCGGAAAGGGAACAGGAAGCAAAAGCTCAGTCAGCGCAGCGCGCAAAGGAGGAGAGGAGGGATAGGCAGCAAATGATGGGCGAGCGCGAACGCAACAGGCTTAGGAAGCTGAAGGCGCTGGAAGGCAGGGAATGGGATATGGAAAAGAACGAAGACGACTTCTCAAAGGGCGGAAAATACGACAAGAAAGGCGGATTTGCAGGCGACAAGGGAGACTATTCCGATGGAAGAGAATACCTCTTGAGGGACGCCAAAGAGAAGAGAGGAGGTGGTTCGAGATCCGATGCGAGAGGCGGAAAGCAAGCACAACACACCTCTCCGCCGAAGAAGGAGGACTTTCCATCATTGCCTACGCGGGACGGCGAGGCAGCACCGAAGAAGCAGACGGATACTTCGTTCTTTGACAATGCTGCGACCAAGGGCAGATCCTGGGCCGATCAAGTCGAATCGACCACGCCTACTGGCTGATTGCTAATCACCTTTTTGTTGCATGCTTTCGTGAGCATTTTTGAAGGCTGTACCGTCGTAATCCGACTGTACTTCAGCATTTCTACGCCGGTATCCTAGGAGATCGAAATGACGATTACTTGGATCCATTCCAGTCGGAATACATAAAAGTACATGTAGATCGGTGGTGGACTTGGATCAGCTTCATGGTTGATTGTCTGGGCAGCTGAGCTCAATGAGCGTTAGAGGAGCTTTTTGCCAATATTCCTGTTCAAGTAGAAGCCTCAAGGAATGACGAGTATGAATTACCTCTCCAACGTTAATCAAACCATATGCGTTATCCAGGTTCTATTGCATCTGCGGTACTGTTTCGTCTCGTCAGCTTGTTTGATGCCTCGGTTAGACTTTCCAAGCCCACTTCGAAATGTTGAACTTCACCTCTTGCTTCGATCCATCTCAAAGGCCCCATCACACTTGCATTCCGGCCCCAGTTTCTCACCATGTCCATCGATCTCGGCCTGAAAGACGTCCATGTCTTGGTGACTGGCGCAGCTGGAGGCATTGGATTGGAGACTGTTCATACGTTCCGCAAACTAGGATCCCGTGTGACTGCCCATTACAACAGCAACATCGGCGAACTTTCATCTCTCTCAGATGTCGTCTCCATCCAGGCCGATGTCCGCGACGAAGCTGGAGTCCAGAAGTTGATGGATGACGCCTCGGAAAAGAACGGCGGTCCTGTGAGTGTACTGGTCGTCAACCATGGTATCTGGCCAACGAACGACGCTCCCATCGCCGATATGGACCTGAACCAGTGGAGCAACACCCTCGCAGTTAACCTCACGGGCCCTTTCTTACTATGCCGGGCGTATCTCCAAGCCCTCCGTTCCGCGCCCAACGCCACGAAAGACACTGCCAGCATCATCTTCATCGGATCCACCGCTGGAAAATTCGGAGAAGCCGGCCATGGCGACTATGCTGCGACCAAGTCTGCGCTCATGTACGGCTTGACGCCTACGCTCAAGAACGAGATTGTCCGCATTGCTCCGAGAGGTCGTGTCAACTCTGTGAATCCTGGATGGGTCGCTACGCCTATGGCCACCGAGACTCTGAAGGATACGGCTTTTGTCGAACGTGCGATATCGACTACGCCGCTGCAGAAGGTTGCCCGGCCGGAGGATGTTGCAAGGCAGGTTGCGGTGATTGCAAGCCCGGTGCTAAGCGGACATATCAGCGGCACCAACACCATGGTTGACGGCGGTATGGAGGGAAGGTTGCTGTTCCCGCCAGGATCAGCCTAGGAAAAGCCTTTAGTCGAGGGCAGCCACGCTTTGTTGAACGAACATGAACGATGGCGCCCTCGCAGGTAAACGGCACATTGTGAGCTCATATCGAAGGCCACAAGCAGCGGAAACCACCAAGCTGCCACTGAGACAAGCATACTCAGGCAATTGTTATGATGTGCCCTCACAGGCAGACTGCGTATTGCGAGCTGGTATCAGGGACTATGATCAGCGGAACTCACCATGCTGCCATTGAAAGCGTGGCATATGAAGCTGCAAGACATCTGCATGCAGACTGAGATTTTCGTGAGAATAAGTTTACTCAACACTCATTTCACCTGCATTGAACTGATGTCATCGGATGGGAAGCGTTTGCAGGGATGTGATCAATAAACAACGTCGCTCACTCCTCACTCCCGCCACCCGCACCAATCTCGCTCGCTCAACCTCACTCGCTCATTGTCCACACCATCATCACATCCGACGGTGCAACCTTTCAAGCCCGCCGAACCTCGCAACACCTCCGCCTCACAGCGAAGCATATTGCAATACAGATACCAGGTAAGACTCCCGGTGTGTAAGAAAAATGGCGAACAGACGTGGCCGCGGCGGCCGCGGCGGCAACAAGGCAAGCGAGCGAGCAGAAACAGCACCCCCAACAGAGGTCGGTACCCACGTAGTCGACCTCAACTCCAGATCAGCTACGCACATCGCCAGCATCGTATTCCTTCCAGTACAGCAGCACAACCAGCCCATCGTCCAATTTGGGGTCCACGACTACCTCCAAGTCTGTCAGCTTTTCCTTCATTGGCTACAGACTGCTGGCTCGCCAGATATTCGAGAAGTTGTCCGGATCGACGACATTGAGCTCAACCTCATTGCTCCGCATACAAAAGGTAATATGTTTTTCCTTGAAGGCGCCGCAACAGTGGAAGGCAACCAGTTTGCGCCCGTTTCTATCTTTGCCCTACAATCCCCAAAACAAAAGCACGTCCGCTACTTATGGACACCCCTTTCCCCTGCTCTTCTTTTGACAGACCTGGCCATTCATAACCTGATCGGCCCTCCGATCATCTACCAAGACCAGTTCAAACCCACTTTCTCACCCACTGGAGCTCCTCGTCCGCCGTATCACCATACAATGTACACCATCATCGCCCAATGCTTCGAGAACGCCACCAAATACCCGGAATCTCCGGCAATGATCAAGGCGACTCGGATCAGTGACGCCTGCCCCTCGATACTGGATCCGGCCACTGCCTGGCAACGAATCGACAACATGGGTGAACTTCACTCATCCAATGACCCAAACTTCAACGGTAAAGACCTCAGCGACGACCGCTACATTCATGATCTCCACCCGGCCGAGCGCGAGCTTGCTTCGCTTCTCGAGGTTTGCTGCGCTGATTATCTCCTCATCAAACGCACATACTTCAAAGCTTTTTCCCGCGAGACAGTCTTGCACGCAGCAAAGGTCCGACGCACGGCCGCCAATGTGCGCAACTCCAACCGAGCCGCTGGTACTGTGCAGGTTGAAGTCAAAGAAGAAGAAGAAGAAGAAGAAGAAGAAGAAGAAGAAGAAGAAGAAGAAGAAGAAGAAGAGGAAGAAGAAGACGAGGGAGGCGATGTCGATGACAACAAGGAAAATGATGGTCCTCCAGCAGTCATCGCGCCAGTGGTCGAAGCGAATCCAAGAGCCACGCCTTCGACCGCTCGCCCTCGCACGCGCGCACGACAAGCTACCGATCGGCAAAACGCAAACCAAGCCGCAGCCGACGACAAGCAAAACGACGAATCGTCTGCGGCAGATGTCGCGAATCCGAGAGCCGCACCAATGACTGCTCACTCTAACACACGCTCGCTAAGAGCTTCTAATCAGCAGACTGTAGACCAAGCCGTACCGCTGGCTGGTACAGAGCAAATGGATGTCACCATGGAAGACGGTGACGAGAAGCAGAGCGAGGAACCACCAGCTGTCAGCTCAAACACAAGACTGACTCGCTGTGCCGCACACACGCGACAATTGACTGTCAACCCAGTCGCTAATCCAGTCGCCAACCCAATCGCAACAAAAACCGTGAACGAAGTCGCCCCGCTCGCTACCACTGGGCAGAACGACATCATAATGAAAGACACGGAAGACGATGACGCCAAGCAGAACGCCAGAGCGCCAGCAGACAGCCCGAAACCGAGAGTGACCCGCTCTGGCGCACGCACGAGACAATCGACCGTCGACTTGGCCGCCACACAGAACGTGACCCGGGCTGCACCGCTTGCTAGCAACGAGCAAATGGACGTCAAAATGAAAGATCAGGAAGATGACGATGGCAAGAAGCATGAATCGCCGGCACGCAGTCCAAACAAGAAGGCCGCACCCCCAATCGCTCGTCGTGGTCGCGGCCGCCCACGAGGCTCAGCCGCCAACAAATTCGCCAGAATCGCCACCGACGGCGCAAACAACGACTTACCAGAAGTCAGTCCACACACAAAAGCTGCACCGCCGACCGCTCGCCGTCGTGGCCGCCCCGCAAGAAAGTTGACTGTCGACTCAGCCGCCGCTAATGATGCTAAGGCAACCGACTTCTCGACAGCAGGTGTCCCAAGCCTAGGAGCCAGAGCCGCACCCCCGACAGCTCGCCCTCGCGGCCGCCCACGAGGCTCAGCTGCCAATGCACTCGCCAGACTCGCCACCGACGGTGACAGGGCAAACGACGACTCATCAGCAGATAGTTCACAGCCTAGAGCTGCACCGCCAACCGCTCGCCCTCGCGGCCGCCCAAGAGGCCCAGCCGCCAACACACTCGCGAGAGTTGCCAATCCCATCGACCCCGACGAAACAGAAGACGACCCCGAATACGACGACGAGCAAAGCGACGCCACACCAGTGCCAACGGCCTCCCCAACTCCAAGAGCTACACCCGCGATCGGTCCCAGTATGGTTCAAGCTCACGCCGGCCGACACCGCCCGAAACGCACCGCCGCCGAACTAGCCGCTTCACGCTCGAACGCGGCGGCTGTTGGAGCCAAAAACAGGGCCATGCGCGTTCGCACGGTGAACAAGCACATCAGGACTTTGGAGGAGCAGGCGGGTTTCACGTATCGGCGTGCGTTTAAATGGATTCTGGGGTGGGATGTGTTGGGGTTTTTGGACGAGGCGAGGGTGCTGGCTGTTCAGGAGGGGGAGGATGATGATGGGGATGGCGAGTGGTCCGAGTAAGTGGATTTCTGCTTTCAGGTGAGAGATGTGGTATGCTTGCAAGGGGTGCTTTGGTATGTTGCAGATTGCTGCGGATCAGCGGCTACTATCGTCGCTCCCAGCATATTGGCTGTATGGGAAAGAAGAGATGATTGTGGGAGCAACGGAGAGTGCTCGGACTGGTTGTTTTTGCTCGGTGGCCAGTTGGTCTATGGGCTGCTGGTAACGTTGCGGATTGCTGTTCTTGTGGCACTGCGACTTTCACGTCTGGCAGTCAATCAGGAAGTACCAACTAGTGGGATGTGTTAGGTCTGCGTGTTTTGTATGTTGAGGATGGCCGATATTGTGGCACTCCAGCTGCTATTACCACGCACGGAAGTCGACAGCTTGGACGGGGTCCCATAAAAATGGTCACGAAAGCAGTTCACCGAGGCACAGGCTTGGATGAGACACATGGAATTGGCAGACGAGCAGCTTTTCCGTAAGATTCAAAAAAGAAAACCGATTGATGGAAAAGTAACATGACGAAACAACCCAATCTCGAAACCGTTTTCGAGATCTGGAGTTCAACGGCCACCTCCTGGCACTAAATCTCATCTTTGCGCGTGCACGGTTTGTTTCAAAAGATCTCCCGGATGGATGTTGAAGATCATGCGAACTAGTGTCTGTCTGCTGCTAGGAATTGTTATTTTCAAGCACTAGAACATGATGTGACATGAATGTGATGGTCTTGTTCATGCTGCATGTAGTTGCCAGGTCAAGGATGATGCAGTGTCGATTAAAGTTGTGGCGGGCGCCGTGAAGACGGGGCAAAGCGAGAAGCGAGCCAGAAGGAGATGGCTGGAGGCTATTGATTAATCAATTTAGTGTCAATTCAGCCACATTAGTGTCATGTTGTGAAGACGGCTGTGTTGGCTGTGGTGAGGGATTCAACCAGCAAGAGAATGTAGACATACACAATGTGTATGGAAATCACTAAACAGCCAGCCATAGATATTAATCAATATATCAACAAAACAAATACATTGAATTTTATGATTTGAGCAAGAATGTGGCTTACAGCTCTTGACAGCGGGCGGCAGGCGCGCCGCTAAGCGCGCTTGCTTCCTCTAGCACTTGTTGCCGACAAACACAACAGCCATCTCCGTCAACAACGCCGATTCCAGCCCCCATACCTCGACACCAACAACGACCCTCCGCCGCTCTCTCACCCAAGACACCCCTCGCTCTCTCTACAGTGCCTAGCTAGCACTAACACCCGATCTCCCGCCTGTCTATACTCTCCCGACGTGCATCGTCAATGGCCTCGTCCTAAAGCGCGTCTCTGTCGCGCGTGCCTGCCCCGCCAGCGACCTTTCGCTGTCTGCCACTCCCTCGAATGGCAGCAACCCATACTCTCAACCCTCACGACGCCGTCAGTATGGCCTCGCGGAGGGCTCCTCTGGCCACTATGCCCAATGCCGTTAATTCACCCTTCCGCACCTCTCAAGCCGTCGCCGGGAAGCGCACGCGAGCCCAATTGGGGGAGAATGCATATGGACAACCGCCCGCGAAGAAGCAGCTCCTCGAAGGCAACAACGAGGGAGGAGAGAACGTAGACCCGCTTAAGAGGACTGGTGCCACTGTCATCTCCAACGAGAAGCTGGACGAGCCCTTTTCCACCAAACGAACGAGTACTGCACCGCCGACTGCCTTTGAAAGGAAACTGGCGTCTGTACGCGAGAAGAAGCCCGCACAGCAATCACTACAACCACAACAACTGCAACGCGCAGATCGCTCTCAGACGATCAAGGGAGACAACCTCGAGAATGTCCGTCAATGGCAGCGTCATTACCGCCGTCAATTTCCTCAATTCGTCTTTTACTTCGACAGCGTGCCGGATGATGTCCGACAAAAGGCTATTCGCCAGGTCAGATCGCTTGGAGCTGTAAGTGATCGTTTGCCCTCTCTCTTCGTGCGTCGACTGACTGTTTGCAGCGTGAAGAAAAGTTCTTCTCCAATGCCGTGACGCATGTCGTCACAACACGTCAGATTCCGTCTGAACTTACCAACACCAGCCCTGATGATGACCAGGCAGCTTCCAAACGCGATGACCCTCATGCCAGAGCTACACAAGCAGGTGCGCTGTCACACGACCTGCGCAAGACCACGAGCCTACTCGATGCCAGTCTACAGCGTCGCGTTCAGACCCAAGGCGGGCATGTGGCTCTGGACGCCGAGTCGCGCCGCGGCCAGGCACATGCTGCTGACATCCTCACCAAGGCTCGTGAGCTCGGTATCAAGATATGGGCGCTCGAGAAGCTTCAACGTGTGCTCAGTACCATGCTTCAGGCTGACACCGGCGAGCAAGGAGCTACTCAAGACGCACGCCCAGCAACTGCCACTCGTGCCTCTGTGAAACCCGCAAAGGCAGATCTGGAGCAACTGCTCCGCAACGAGAAGATCAACGGGCCCGCGGATCGCGACATGACCGTTGCTGCACAAGACATGGTCACCTTTCGTGGCTGTTACATATATGTACATGACATGGATGAAAGGACCAAGCCGGTCATGGCGAGAGATTATAATAAGCCTGCCACCAAGGAGCAAGGCAAGTGGCCGCAGTTCAGACTGACAGGACCTGGCCGTTGTCCATTCATCGAGGATCCCGGCCACACCAAGAGACTAATTGAACAAGAGCGCAAGGCCGCTGACGATAAGGCCCAGCAAGAAATTGCTGCGACAAGACGCACAAGAGCGACTGCAGCGATGGAGGAGAATCCTCGTGACCTTCGGCGGTCGCCTCGTAAGCTGGCTCATCCCAATGATACCGCAAAGCCTCTTGACCCACCAAAGGTCATTCCCGCAAAGCGTCCGCACGATCAATCCACCGCTCACGCATCGACGGAGGACGTTCAGATGCCGCCACTCTTTGGCAGTGCTCAGGTCAGTCGTCGCGGTGTGCCGCGCATGGTTGGTGGTGAGCCTGTGGCATCTGGACTTCAGCACTCGAATGTTACGTCTGCGATCAGGTCGCAGATCGTCTCTTCGAACATCTCATCGACTGCTCCTGGATTTAACCGTCGCATCCCTGACAGTAAAGAGGTATCTGCCCTCAAACGCAAGGTACTCGAGCGCGGAGCGAGCAACAATTTAAATTCTGCCCAGAGTGTACCCTCTTCGTTCATGAATGACATGCGTGCGGCTATCAACGATGACCAACAAGGTCCTCCACCTCGAGCCGCCAAGCGCAGAGCGCAGGAGACTCTTGGTGTTGTGCACGAAGGCAACGAGAATGGAGCTGCTGACCCGAAGCGACGCAAAGCAGCTCCCAAGAAGAAGACAGAGAAAGAACCGAAGCCCGGATACTGCGAGAACTGCCGCGATAAGTTCGAAGATTTCGATTCGGTATGTTCATCACGTCGAGTTGTTCACGAGACATTCAGTACTGACCTTGTCACAGCACATCCAATCACGCAAACACCGCAAGTTCGCAATCACCCAGGACAACTGGACCGAGCTTGACGCCCTGCTTGTGCAGCTTAAGCGCCCTCACAAGGAGCACTGACGAGGCTATGTCTCAACGAGTAAAGATACAATCACACGCCGATACACCCGGTGTGGCTAATGCGACGACACTCTTTCCTTTGTCGACGATGGACCCATGGTTCAAAATCGGCATTTCATTCTGCCGTGACATCATTGCTCTGCAAAAACACTATCCAGGGGCGGCGAAACCGATGTCATAATTTTTTGTCAAACCTCTGCTCTATACCTTTTTCTTTTATCGGGCGGGCGCTTGCGGGATGTGTTGACCTCTTGCAAGGAAGAGCTGGGAAGTCGTCGCATTGGTCGTGTGCTTTCTGCATCTTCGAGGCATCGAATACCACGGTAGCTCTTCTGGACGGTGTGAGAAGGAGTGTGAGTACCAGAGCGAATATGTTTCCAGCGATATTGTAGGCGAATGAGCGAGCGAGTGTTGTCTTTCTATATAGAGCAGTAGAGAGACAAATGATCATGCTTATGAGCGCAGTTTGAACTTATTTCGAGCGGGTCTATCTAAACAGTAGTCTCCTGTTGCGTGTAATCCATAAATCACTGCCTCTTGATGTTATGTGTAATCTTTGTTCGAATACAGTTAGGTAAATGTACGTGTCGAGTGATGTCCGAGTCGACGAGGCACAGCTTGTTGTCGAACTTCATGGCTTGGGGAAGTCCAGCTCGACTTCCACCTCTCTAATCAACTGCTGGTTCTCATTCTTCTCAACAAATCACACTTCACCACTCCGTTCCTGCGGTTCGCACGCATAGACAGCGTCCGTAACACTTCCTCTCGACAGCAACTAGGTAGCCTCAAACTAAGCTCCAGACACATCGACCCGCCGCCGCCACCTCATCCCATCGCCCGAGCCATATACTGCAGTCAAGATCCAAACATACTAAACGGTCAACCCAGCAGAACCACTACACCAGATCACACCGTCAACAGCAGCCAAGAAACAACAACGAAAATAGAAGACAACAACCATGCCCTCTCCATCCCCATCTCCCTCGCCCTCGCCCTCGCCCTCCTCAGCCCCACCAGAAGCAGAGCCCGACCAAGACGCCGCCCTCCCCATGACAATGGCCGCCTCGGTCGTGCTCGAGAACCTGCCCAAAGACGCCACGCGCGCGCTCGAGACGGCTGGCGAGCTGGGGATCGCTAAAGGTATTGTTCCCCTACATCCATTACTACACCCAGTTCCATCCATACGCATGGATGCAAAGTACTCTTTTTTTTCAAAGACATCTCGATGACTGACTTTTGCCACAGTGACCATCCGCCTCTCGCCCCTCCCTAATACACCTTCTCTCAGACAGCCGCGGTTCAAGTGTTCGTCGAACCAGCGGTTTGAGGCTATTGTCAGGTTTTTGAGGCGGAAGTTGGGGCTTGCGGAGCACGAGGGGGTTTTCTGTTATGTTAATTCAGTGTTTGCGCCGGGGCTGGATGAGGGGGTTGGGAATCTTTGGAGGGTGAGTTTTTGTCTTTTTGCTCATCTTGATCTAGTGGGTGCTGACCTTATGGTGTAGTGTTTTAAGACGGGAGAGGAGTTGGTTGTTAGCTATAGTGTGACGCAGGCTTTTGGGTGAGGGTTTGGTTGGTTCGTTCGGAAGCTGGCGAGTGAAGGCGACGATTGCATGGAGTATGAGTCTGATGACCGTAGGACGAAAAGGACACCGTGAGTGGTAAGGAAAACTTTACTTCCATGATTAAGGAATGCCGCAAAAATGCTAATGAGGTATCTAGATTACAAGACATGAAGAATGACCAACACCAGGATTGCAATACTACTCCAACTCAAGGGATACCGGACTTCTCCATCTCATCCACGACTCTCTCAAACTCGGCGAGATCCTCCTTGGGCATGGGATATGTATGTTCAGGCGCAGGGTAGCTTCCTCCTTTGACCTCACTCTTGTATGCTTCGATAGCCCGAGTCGCCTCTCCCCAAACATCGCCAAACCTCTTTGCGAATTTGGGCAAGAATCTACCAGGCGGATAGTAACCGAGCATGTCAACCTGCACCAACACCTGACCCGAGCAAGAAGAACCCGCACCAATGCCAATAGTAGGAATCCGCAGCTTCTCGGTCACCAGGGCCGCCACCTCAGCCGGCACAGCCTCGAGCACCACACCGAAAGCACCAGCTTCTTGCACAGCTTTGGCATCCTGCAAAACCTTGAGCGCACCAGCCGTGCTTTTTCCCTGCACCCGGAACCCACCAAGCGCATTCTGCCTCTGCGGCGTGAGCCCGATATGCGCCAGAACAGGAATCCCAGCACCAGTGATCTTGGCAATTTGTGGCGCCATCTCAACACCGCCCTCAAGCTTGATAGCGTGCACGCGACCCTCCTTGACCAGCCGAATAGCGCTCTGTAGCGCCTGCTCGGGCGAGACCTCATAACTGCCCATAGGCAAGTCTGCAACAACAAATGCAGCTTTGGCTCCGCGCATCACGCTACGGCTGTGCAGGATCATCTCTTCCAGAACGACTTCGGACGTGTCGTCCATTCCCATGGCGACCATGGCGAGGGAGTCGCCGACGAGGATGACGTCCATGCCGGCCTGGTCGGCGGCGTGGGCGGAGGGGAAGTCGTGGGCGGTGAGCATTGTTATGGGCTCTTTGCGCTTGTGCATGGCGGCGAGGCTTGGGAGGGTGACTTTTTTGCGGGTGTTGGCGGAGGAGGCGCCCAAGGGCGAGTGCGAGGAGTGGCGGACATGTTGTTGGGGGATGGGTTGTTGGCTTGGTAGGTGGTTTGTTGTGATTGCGGTCGCGCAGGTTCGTACTGGTATTGTTGTGAGGGTGTTTGTTGATATGGCAGCAGCCCTTGCGAGAGCACGCGACATGTTTGCGCTCATGTTTGCGGAGGCAGTTGATGGCGGATGGCTGGATAGATTTGTGTATATTTGGAAGCGTGGTTCGCGGCTTGTGACTGGGCTTCGATCATAGAGGACATTGTAATTTTTTGCAGAGGTGGGCGGTGGGGATGTGGTGGTTCTGTTCCTGTACACAAATCTACATTGTACGTGTGAGAATATGTTGTTGGAAGCCCGTGGATCAACTTTGGCCTCGGCACATCGGCTTGCAAGGGTCTCGGTCAGTCAGCCTTGCTTAGAATGGGCGGGAGGATGATGACTGTAATTACATGTAGTATTGATGCTTTCGTTGTCGATTGTTCGAAGGGAATTGTCCTATTATGTTCTTGACATGCTATCAACTTTGTAAAGAAGAATTGTCCATTGAGTGTTGGTTTAGTACAGTACTAGAGGTGTATGGACCATTTATCCTAGCCTACAACTCGCTTCGATTAATAGTCGGTTAAATCTGCTACCTTAAGCTCGCGGAAGCAACAGAATTCCGAACCATTGTTTCTTACCTTAACTACTTTCTATTTCCCTATCTTGGTAGCCAAAGAAAGTCAGTTCAGCATCGCTCAGCTCATGTGACATGGTTCTCTTATCGCGTATCGCCGGCTTTCGGCGCCCGAGCGGCACAAACTCCAGCGTCATCTCGTGACCTGGCCTAGTAGGTGCTTGCTTGCTTGAATCACGACCTTGATATCACCTGCTCCTGCCTGGCTTCCTTCCTCCTCTCTACACTTAACTCTTACCTGACGACGACACCTGCTATCTCCATACCTATTGCCAAATCACCGCTACCACCATACCCTCACCAACTCAACCCAGCATCTGACCTCACTCAAAGCGGGGCATTCACCCACGACCTCCAGATCGCAATCGCCAAAGACAGCCACCATAAGCATCCGCGACAAGCATTCACCGACGCTCATACTGAAATCCTACCCACCGCCTTGCGACTCGACAAAGGGCTAGTCACTCCGCTGTCCATTCGAGATACTCCCATACCCAAACACTTGTCCAACTACTGGACACAACACTCCGCAACTGCCTGAGCGGCTCGTCATACAAGACAACTACCCTATTGAGACGCTTTAAACACTATACCGCCCTCTCGGAGGAAGAACAAACCACACACCAGCCAAAATGTCCAGTCCAAAGCGCAGAATCGAGACGGACGTCATGAAGATGTTGATGAGCGACTACGAAGTAACGTTGGTCAACGACAACATGCAAGAGTTCTACGTCCGCTTCAAGGGCCCCGAAGAGAGTAAGCTTGCTCGATTTGTCAATTAATTGCTATCTGCAACACACTGACACAACACCTCGCAGCACCTTTCCTCGGCGGCCTCTGGAAAATCCACGTCGAGCTCCCCGACCAATACCCGTATAAGTCACCGAGTATTGGCTTTGTTAACCGCATCTTCCATCCCAACATCGATGAGCTATCAGGTAGTGTCTGCCTCGACGTCATTAACCAGACTTGGTCTCCGATGTACGATATGGTCAACATCTTCGAGGTCTTCCTCCCACAGCTGCTGCGCTACCCCAATCCGACGGATCCGCTGAACGGCGAGGCCGCTGCGCTGTTGATGAAGGATCCAAAGGCATACGATGTGAAGGTCAAAGGTAAGGTCGGTCAGAGGATACAAGCATGGAAAGGACAAACGTGCTAACGATGCTCTTGCAGAGTACGTGGCCAAATACGCCACGAAAGAACAAGTCGACGAGGCTGGAGAGCAGTCAGACGATAGCGATGAGATGAGCAGCGTCGGTAGCTACGGCGACGACGACGAGGATGAGGTCCAGCCCGCCGGTACAATGGAGGTTTAGGATTCTTCCAAAGTCGACGAATCGAGCTCTCCCATAGCGGAACCAGCGAATGCCCCTAAAGGAGCATCATCGGACTACCTGAACCAATAGAAGGAACTGGCTTTTGATCTCAACACCTTTCGTGGAGTCTGTTCACGCGGGCATGGTATATTCGGACATCGATGGATGGTATCTGGAGTTCTTGAGGGCATGAGTGTCTATGGGGTCGGGACTTTCTTCTGAGGATTGGAGTCATCCGGCGTACTTGGAGTTGATGGGAATGGAATATATGGACAGGGAACGACTATCGGACAGTTTGGAGTTGGATACGCAGACTATACTGGATCACGTAGGCGAGTATCCATTCATCATTTCAAAGCTGCCATGATCCCACCCTGGAACCGTGAGAGCAATGACATCTCAGAAAGAAGTCTTCTATTGAGCCATGATACGTTGACCTATCACTGACCAGCTTCACCGCTTGGTCTCGTCTGCCTCCGTCGATCACCAACCGTCGTACGACCCAACTCTGGATCCGTCGTGCGTTTGCCTAGAGTGGTAACAGCCGAGTGAAGCTCTTTATTGACCATGGCGCCGCGTGGCGTCAAGAAGGCGTTATTCGCCGATCGACCAGCTACGAGCACCACGCCCTATCACGTCACCTATGAGCACACTGTTGCTACGCAGTCGGCCTTTGACTTCCGCTCTCCGGTAGTTGGTCTTTGCACACCCGCACGCATTGATCCGTATGTCGATGTTGGACTTGCTGGGCTTTGTTCGAGCTTCTGTGCATGTAGCACGAAGGAGGTGGATCTCATTTGGACCTCGTCGAACTCCCTCTGGAGCTCGTCACACTAGGACACATGGTTGCGATCTGGTAAATCCAGGATGGTCTGGCCTGGCTCTATTGCGCTCCTCCATGTGTATTACAAATGAGGAGGAAGCGTGCAAGCTCAATCGACTTGCTGCCTTGCCATTCGATTTGAACTCTCTAATAGACGATAGACGTCCTCTCTCCTGTGGAATGCCGGAATCTTGTTGGATACCCTTCCTGTGTCTTCTTGGAATTCTGTGACCAGCTCGAACTTCGATCGACCACAATGTGGTGCCAGATGACGTTCAGCTTTCTGACTATGTTGATTTCCCTGCTTGTTAAACGACTTGCTCATCCGTGTTTATAAGGAGGGCTCTCAAGCCTTGTTTCCGCGGGAGGAGACATCTCTAACTGTAGATTTCTATCTCCGATTGCGATTTACCTGCCCATATGTCGATTGTGCGGCTTTGTTCAGCTTCGAACTTCCACTCGTGTGTGTGGCACAGGTTTCTTGTGAAACTCGCGGATGAAGTCGGCTTTCCACAAGATAGACGCCGCAGCTTGCGTTATTGAGTCCAGTGGATTTGATCGATTGGCCCAACAAAAGGACTCTTCGAAGGGAACGCAGCGCCATTCGCAAACTAGCACTGCGCCATGTCGAGGCTCCCGATCACCGCTATAACATGCAAGTGATATCGTAGCCGCTACTTATTTCTGCTTTCCTTTCGCTCTGCTATAAGCTATTTTTCGCTCATCGACGAATCACACTCTCGACGTCTTCTCCCATCCCAACATCTTCATACCTTACAATGCGTTTCTTCCGCCTAGCCTTCACGAACTGGGCCGTCGTCTGCATCGCGGCTGGCATTGAGGCTGCATCAAAAACGTGCAGTGGGTCGTATACCCTTTACTGCTGTACCAAATCGACGCTTAGCGTTTCATGTACGTTGTCCGGAATGAAGAACGTGCCACTTATCAATCACGGGCACGACGCTGACTCCCACGGCTGCCATACAGGTTACGAATTCCCTGCCAATTCTGCGTCGGCAGCTTTCACAGGCTGATCCTCTGGAGGAGACCTACGCTGCTGTCTTGTCACCATGAACGCGCTTGTAAGTTTTGGCGCTGGTGCCTCGAGGACTCCATGAATTTTGTTTATCGGAAGCAACTTACTGACTATGGTGGGAAGCTCGGCGGGACCGCAGCTACAACGTCTTTGAAATGTATTGCATAATACGTGGAGAGTCGCGTGGCGTCGGAGATTGCATGCTTGGTGGAATCGAAGTAAGGGCTGTCGTCTGTATCTCAATCGATGAAAGAGACTTTCATGGTCGGGAATGTAGTCCTTCCCGTTTGACAAATGCCTTTGGCTTAAGCTTTCACGGATAACCGGGCTCACCGTAGGTATAAAGATGGGTAATCGAGAGAGACGAGATATTAAATTGATGAGTCCTGAACGCGTGTCTCACTGTGGAGCCTGAGCGCCCAATTTTCAATGTCAGCAGCAGCAAGACCTCGTTCGATATACAGGAAAGACAACCTGGCCGATCAAGCCTTAGCAGTCCCAGCCTTCACCTCGGGCTCCACCACGCTGTTGTGTCGCGTCTCCGTCTCCTCCGTGAACTCGTACATCGGAGGAATCGGCATCATGTCCCTTCGCATGATGTACTTGCCGACGTACCACGGCAGCTTCTCAGTGTAGTACTTGGCATGCTCCCGATTGCCAACGTTGAAGACGGTGTCGAGCTCCTCAAGCGTGAGCGCCTTGGTCTCCGGAAGCAAGAAGTAGCAGTACACAGTTCCAAACAGATTCCAGCAGGCGTACCAGCAGAAGGCGCCGGTGGGAGTGAAAGCAGTGCGCAGAGCGGGCCAGCTGAAGGCGATGATGAAGTTGAAGCCCCAGCAGGTGGCTGTCGCGAAGGACATACCGATGTCGCGGATGTAAAGCGGGAAAGCTTCGGCGGAGTAAGTGAAAGGGACCGGCCCTTCAGAGGGCGAGTAAATGGCCATGAAACAGAAGATGGCGGCGGCGATGGAGCCCAACTGCGCATTGTTAGATTCTCCCTCGGCAGGAGGTCCTCCTCCAATCAGGAAACTGAAGCCGCCCCAAAACAGGCAGATGGCCATGAGAGGGAAGCCGCAGAGGAGCAAGTTGCGGCGTCCAAATGTATCGATAGTATAGATCGCTGGGATAGCGAATAGCCAGTTGACAATTCCTGTACCGAGGGACACCAGAAGAGCGTTCGATTCCGAGAATCCAGCAGACTTGAAGATATCGGTGCTGTAGTACGCAATCACATTCACACCACAGAACTAAGATCAGTCAGCATGGAATTGGTAATGTATGGGGCTAGCAGGGAGCTGACCTGTTGCATGAACATGACGAAGAATGCGCTCTGGGCTGCGCGCCGATTGCGCCTGACCCCAAAGAACTCTTTCCAGAGCGACTTGCCCGAGCGCTCAGAAGCTTCGACTTCGAGCAGTTTGGCCGCATAGTACATGTCGCGAGAAGCCTGGATTTCGTGTGATCGAAGTCTAGATGAGGCCCTGAAGGCCTCTGCCCATCTTCCTTTCTCCATGTACCTGACACACTTAGAGTTAGCGCATCTGACTCCAAAACTCATAGAATTTCACACATACCAACGAGGACTTTCAGGACACAGATAGACCTGGCACATGACGATGAATGGCGGAATTGAAGTTGATCCCAACATCCATCTCCACTGGGTATCCGTGCCGAGAAAGTCGGTTCCCTGAAAGGCTACAGATGCCACGAATCCAAGCATGATACCGAATGCGGTCCACATCTGTTATAAAAGAAGTCAGTCAGGCCTGGAGGATGTCAAGCGCATTCTCAAGGAACAATTAGACTGGGACAGGTGTTGGCGATGCCGGTAGTACTTTGCCCCAATTGATTTGTCCAACGAGAAGGTAGTCAGGCACGTACCTGCCACATCATAGTGAGCGCACCACGGATGTTCTTGGGCGCCGATTCAGCGGCGTAGACTGGGGTAGTACTGGATTTTGCTCCAACGGCAAAGCCTAGAGCGAAACGGGCGACGAGAAGGTTAGGCCAGTTGTTCGCCGCGGCCATCCAGATACCGGTGATTGCGCTGATGGCGCACGAGATGAAGATCGTTCCGCGCCGCCCAAAGAATTTCTGTAAGACGCGTCAGCGTACTTTGGACTGCAGTTCTCGTGCGAATGGTTTGATTGGGTGTTCTTGGAAATGGGGGCTTGGGTGTCGGTACGTATGAGATTCATGACAGGTGCAATCAACTGCCTTGGTTTAGACTTACATTGAGTGGCGCATTGCTCCAACAGCCGAGTAGAGCGGAGCACAAATAGGGTGCACCGTTGATCAAGCCTTGCAACAGGTCATTCTCGGTGCCTTCGATGTTGAACTCTCTGAAGTAGAAAGTCTGTAAGATGTCAGTAATAGGACTCTCACTAGGAACTCGAAATGTACACACTTGAGCACCGTTGACGGCAGTCTGATCCATTCCTTGAACGATGGCAGAACCGGCACAAAGCACCACCAGGAAGTACAACATGAAAGGCTGGCTCCAACGGTGAGATTCTTCGTGCCTCAGCCAGACCTTTTCCTCCTCCGAAAGCATGGCAATGTGCTCGAATCCGTTCGGTCGGTTCTGCACACGAGCCATAAGTGCGCCCTTGTGGAAAGTCTCGCGCTTGTCGGCGAGACCACGGGCCTCGATGAACATGTCGACATCCCTGATGACTTCTTCTTCGGTCATTCCACCCAAGGGATTTCGTAGCTTTGCCGCAACAACGCTTGACTGTCGCTGCGTCGGAAGTTCATTGTGAGCGCCATCATCGCTGGAGTTGCCAGTGCCGGGCGAGGGACGCTTCTCCTCGTACACGGCCTCGTCGTCGACCTTTGGAGCAGGCATGTTTTTTTTTGGGTCAAAGCAATCAAGCCAAGGCAAAATACCGATAGCAAAGAGATTCGAAAAGAACCACAACAGCCCCAGTCTTCTGCTTCCCGACTCTTATACCTCACACTTCACGCATAATCAAGCCCGCCCCCAAGACCCATGGGGTCTCCAGGTTACCCACACTCTCCATGTCGATGCCATGGCATATGTGGAGAACGGTTGGCAGACGTCAAATGTGCAGGACGACCAAGACTGCACCGTGGACTCTTCGGTGGGCATACACGTGCACTAAAGGCTCAGCGCCGTGGCAAATGGCGCGGCGTCTTGGGCATAACACAAGGCTCGCACTTGGCATCCAGCCTCTTGAGCGCCATCGCGGCCTCCACGCCATCCTTCGCATCACACGGCTGTCGGTGGCATTGCTTCAGTTACCTGGAGAGGCTGAAGTGCCTGAGGATATTGAGATGGAGTCGGATGTTGACTGCATGTGCAAACATCTCAGTCGTCTCGTCGTGCTATAGGGACGTCTTGGCAATGACGTAGGGAAATCTACGACGGTCTGGCGCGAGGTTGAGATCGAGGACATACCAGCGGAAGGATTCGTCCAAGACACATCCTATTTTCTTGGAATTCCCATGTCGTTATTGTTTCCACTTGGGCCGTGTCATCTGCCCGTCGGGGTACGCCGATACTGTACCCACACATGAAGTTACCTGATCGAAGATCTCAACAGCCAAGACAGAAGCACGTCTCGCCTGCGCTAGATGTCGCCAATTATTGATGGTTCTGACGACTGGTGCTGAATGGTTATTGGACTAGCAAAATGCCATGTACAGACCGGTCGCGTCGCCGTGTTCCGAGCATGCGATTCTGGCCAGATTCGGAGTGTTGTACATTCAACGCCGTGGAGATGTCAGGTCTTTTGCCTGAGCGGGACGCCCAGGTCTTACTCTGCGATACTACCTACACATTTTATTGACGGTAATGAAAGATCGTTATCCTGCCCTCCTCACCCTGCCTCTTGTCGAAACTGACACCAATACGACGTTGCACGCTCAGGCACTCTCCAGCTTCTGCAATGGCAACAAACTTCACATCCAACCCAGAACATCGATCCACTGACTGTGGGTCTTTGCCAATGTTCGTCGAGGCTGTTGGGGTCCCCAGTAATCCTCTGGTGTAAGATCAAATTATGGGTGCCACTCTTGTCTTTTGGCAAGCTCATGGAAGACGCGCCTGGTGGTCTTCTTGGGTGGCAACTTTTGCTGCTTCTACCGCGGGCTGCACACTTGGCGATGCGAAGTGCTAAGCGTTGGACACGTGGAGTGCATCAAGCCTCCAGTGAAAGTTTTCTTCAGCCTCTCAAGAGACTGTCCTGCTCATTCGGCCAGCGGAGTCTGGGCCATCGGAGTCTGGGCCATCGGAGTCTGGGCCATTGGGGTTCGGACCGATGGCGTCGAGTATTGCTCCTGGAACGAACCCACGGTCTCGATGGTCGCGCCTCCATACTTCAGACCAGCGTTGTCCGAAGCCATTTGCTCTTGCGGCCACACCAGGTACTCTTCTAGCTCGCCGTTCAGCGCAATCCGTATGCCATCGAAAGCCAGACTTCCCCAGTCCGAGATAAACCACATTTCCCGCAGCATCATAGCTGCTACTGTGAAGTGGGCAGTAATTACCAGAGCTGGTGGATAGTGCGACTGCACCAATTTGATGAAGTCGTAAGAGAGCATCGCTGTCCAGCGCCAGACTTGGCCCATCTCAAGATCTCCGATCAAGTACTGCCCCAGCATTCCGCTATAGACGTCGCGGAGGTGCATCACGGCCACTGAACAGTGTCCCCTCTGCTCCTGGTCTGCGCAATTGACATGTATCATCTCTTCAAGATCTCGGAAAACGCCGGAAATCTTTGAGGACAGTTTGACCTTGACATCGCCGCTTAGGTCATGTCCGTGGAGTACGACAGAGAAAGGCCCGCGATTGACACGCTCCCCGGTGGCTTCTTTGACCTCCCGAACGCCTCTGGTAAGATACAGAAGCTCGCAAATGCTGTCGACGCTGAGGTAGTTGGGTCCTTCGGTTTGGGAGGCCCTCAAGACACCCCGAGCCAGAGATGATATTGAAAGTATGGTTGACAAGGCGAATAGCGCGTCAGCTACATCGTCCGTGATATGAGTCAGGATTTGCCGGTAACTGGCCAGCGCCGAGGCCTGATGTTTGTCGCAAAGTGAGGCATACTTGTTTACTTGCGCGGGTCTCATCATTGCTAGGTGGAGAGCTGATAGCGCAAGCACGCCATGCATCAGGAATGTGTGTTTTGCCGCTTCTTCGGGAATGTGCTCTTGGAATACGTGGGCCAATCGAACGTTGTTTGTCCCAAGTTTGGTTCGGCTGGTCTTGTGGCTGTAGTTGTGCATGAGCTCAAGATCCTCGAGCCAGCCCTGGGTGTCCGTGGCCTGAGAAAAACTATCGCTGCTGCCCTGATTTTATCGATGTAAGCTCATGAAGTCGGCGAGTTCAAGTCCGGTATACTCACACCTGCTGGCGAAACTGGACAGAGTAGGCTGCATTGCTCGGATCTCCGCACACAGTTGGCACAAGGTGTGTTCTCATCACACTATAGGTTGCTGCCTTGTCAGAAAGTGTTCATCATTTCTTCGGTCGTCTCAAAGCAAAGTCACAGAAAGGTTCACAACGCGACTGGAGGGCTAACCAAACGCGAACCTTGAACGGGAGTGTTCACGAACCTTGACGCGCCGGCGTTTGCACTGTCCACATCCTTTCCGGGATTTTTTCGAGCCAAGCTGTGTCATCTTTGGATGTGACAGATGTATGGAAGTCGAAATCCCAATGGCAACGTATGATTTGCGAATTACTGAGGTCGAGATATTGCCCCGTCCGTCTCCAGGAATACCGTCTCGACGCAGCCAACCTCTGGCAATCAGATCGACTTGGAGTTGTGCTTCCAAACGCCCTGAAGGTAAGACCCGATGGATATATTAGTTGTTTCCGTGCCTAAGAAGCTTGACCTGGTGCCTAATTGTAGCTTCTCTTGGGTGGCTGTGAGCTGGTGAAAACGCGTCTGCGGGGGCGGTGCAAATGCAAGGCGACAACAAGGACGCAGCACCGATGTGGATTCGTTCACAGGAATCACAAGATGTTCAGAAGGTTGTCGCACGAAGCAGGAGAAATGTCAATTCATCTCGAAGACGGTCGTAGTGTGATGACGGCAGAAATCCAACGAGCCCTAGAAGCACAGATGATTGGCTGGAAAGAGGAATACGCTCGAATGCGCTGATGGTCAGCAATGCCGTGCGACTGCTGGTATGCTTGCATCATGTGAGTCTTATGATATCTCTATATTCACGAACATGTCAAGAGAAAAGTAACACGAGGATCTCGAGATGCGTCCAAAGCAAAGTCGACTCTGAACAAGTACCTGCGTACCACCAAAACACCCTTCCTGAACGCCATGCTTGTACGCTCCCGTGCATACTGTACTATCTCCAAGCTCCACTGAGAGGACACTAGCTGTTCAGCGAACGTATCGCCATCAAGACCCGCAATGTCCTCATGCGACGGAGTAGCCAGCCCGCCTCATGGTTCCGACTTCTTCTAACTTCCAACCCTTGACGAATGCTTTCCCGCCGCGCAGGTACGCCGCCACTTCGCTCGGATGGATCCAGTTCATCACGACCATGGCAGCCCACATAACCAGTGCGTCGAAAATGTAGAGGAAGTACTCATGGGTCATGATGTATCCGGTGGTGCCCTGCGCATATTCGACCACGCGAACAATTGATCGCACGAAGATCAAGATGCTGACGATGTAAAGCGAGAACATGTGCTTCTCCCATGGTGTTCCGTGGCAGCTGGCAGTCGGTTGTTTGCGGAGGCGAGAATGGAAGATGGCGGCCGCGATGACGAAGAGACCGAAGACGACGACTTGCACGATGAGACCGGCGATGATGATGTTGTTTCCCATGTCGCCGTCGTCGGGAGTATCTGCGGTAGCAAGAAGGCCGGCACCTGTGTGGTCGTGTTAGCATTTGTTCAAACGTATTTGGAGTGGAGCATGCAGAACGCGTACCAGAAGATTGCATCAAAAACGAGAGTACGTCACCGGCGACAAACAGCTTCGTGAGCCAAGTTCGCCTGATGAAGAGCGAGCGCTCACCGTCGACCATGAGCACAATCCTGCCGAGCTCCATGTAAATCGATGCGGCGAAGAGGGCAGGTGCAACAAGCAACAGAACGCTTTGCATGATGTACGGACTCAGAGTGTACGGTCCCGGGTTTTGTTGAGCAGACAAGATACGTCCGATGTATCCAATAGTCTCAACTGTGATCCATGTTAGTGCCGATCTTGTTGCATACCCCTTGAGACGAGTACTTACAGAAACCACCGATTAAGAAGGGGATCATGAACCACGTCCTTGTTCTGAACATTTGAACCGAGTGCCAGATAGTCGACGCGCCGAAGAGCAAGACGAAGATGACTGCTGCTGCCATCGACAGTTCGTAGTGGTAGAATATGTATCCTCCATGAGGGTCGTCGTCGGTCGTTTGACGTGTGAACATTGTGCTGATCGAGTCCATGTTGTTTTGATTACTGAGGCACCTCACGTCACTTTTCTCGTTGGCGGATTGTTACTCTGGACAGCCGAAAATAAATGCACTATGTTGTGGTGCGACGTAACGGTCGAACGAGTTAATGTGATTCCGTTCCTGACTGGCGAGTAGGATAAAAACCGAGACCGATGGCGGAGGGAGTGTTGGAGTTGCTGGTGAGATGGAAGTGCTCAGGGACAGGAAATGCGGATACCTACATCCTATATACAAATGCATGGTCTTCCTGCAGCAACCACTGTCTGGCTGGGAATCCCATTCCCGACCCCAGAAGCTGCATCTCGCGAACAAACCCGAGGTGTCGGTGGAGGGAAGAAGCGAATTGTTGTGGAGCTCGCTTGCGCCTCGTTTGTTCTTTATCGTTCGCGAGCCTCGGGCTTCTTCGCGTTCGGTATCGGCTGGCTTTTTGATTGGCCAACGGCCCTGGAAATGGCGGCTTAGTGCATGGATCGTGCGTGTTGTTCGCAGTAGTTGAATAGGCTATTTTTACTGGGAACCGAAACACCTTCCACCTTCGGTGCGAGTGCGAGGATGCCGAAACAAATGGTATCATGATAAGCCGTGTACAAGATCAGAAGCATACTGTAGCTTCGAGACTCAGAGCTTGAACCGAAGGAAGGGACTTTGAGGTCCGAGATACAGTACTACCATTGCATGGCTGCAAACGTGCCGGCAGAGATTGGGACAGTTATCGGTTATTTCAATGGCAAAGACTAGATAGAGAGTCGACTCTCAAGACTTGTACGAGGGCGTAGATGTCACATCAGGGAAACGGATCTTCGATGTTTGTAACAAATCCGACGGACGTCTGGGAGCAGTCTCTCTTTCGTTCCCTTGCACTCTGCAAAATATTGGCCACATGATCGATACTTCGCGATTCAACAATTGGAGCAATCGTGCGGAATATCGACAGGACATTTGTCTGGCAACCACCAGGACTAATCGAATGTGATTTTCTTTCCAGCAAACGCCACCGGAACGCTCTTCTTGTCCTTCGCGGCCTTTGCAGCAGCCCAGCTGGGATGCAGAGGACCTTCGTCGTCGTTGTGCTTCTTTTTGGGCGGCGCTGGTGCATCGCCTCCTGTGAACCTGCCCGAGGCTGCACCACCGAAGCCGCCCCCTCTGCCACCATTACCGCCAAATCCTCCCCGACCACCAGCAAAACCACCTCTTCCTCCTCGCCCGCTGTCTGCGCCTCTCTTGCCGCGCGCGCCGTCCGTAGCACCTCTCTTCGCATCCCAGCCTTGATTGCGGTCGTTCTTGGGGTTCTCCAAATGTTTTGCCTTTGCGCCGAACTTCTTCTCTGCAATCTGTTGCCGTGCGCGTTGTCCACGTCTGTTCTTCTTCACAGGCGCGAGTTCCTCGATATCTGACTCTGGTTCAGAGTCGCTTCCTGCTATGTAGCCGACGCTGAGGGATGGTATGAAGGCCGAGGCCTTGGGCTTTGGCGGTGGATAGCGGTCGTCCATGCTTTCGTCCTCGTCCTCGGAACCGTCTGAGCCAAGGCGATCGTCGAATCCTCCGAATTCGTCGCCTGAGTCCCCATCATCGCCGGCGTCTTCGTCGTCGGTGATCTCGAGCGGATTCAAGACAGGCGGTGCGGACTTTTTCTCCTTCGTTGGCGGTGAACCTTCTCGTTTTGGCGCCTTGCGCACCACGCCAGCTGCTGATTGTACATCCTCTATCGCCGTGTTTAAGGCCTCTTTCGCAGGTTTCGAGCTAGCCAGTCTCGAGAGGATGTTGAGTGTAGCGGCGTCGCGCTGCACGGGAGCCAGTTTTGAGAGTTCCGGGACCAGTCGAGGAGAGCTTGCGACGGCCTTGATTTTAAGTAGACATTTGTAGAGGTGATGTTGGGCAGCTACAGTGGTATCGAGAGCCTATCTTCCACATCCGTCAGCCTGTTCTCACAACATTTACAGGTTTGCCCGTTACGACCAACGCACCTTCAAGGCTGCAATCTCGGTTTCCACCCGCTGTGAATCCTTCTCGTTCTTTGCCGCCGCCGCCGTCTTCTGCCTCCTGCCTAGCTTTTGTCTTTCGAAGCCTTTTGCGATTTTGAAGGCATGGCCTAGCTTCACTGTCGCTTGGTATAATTTCAACTGGAGACGCTTCTGTTTGGGGTCGGCGACTGGTTCAGGCGATCCTTCGGGCGTGGCATCAGTGCCGTCGTCGCGCTTTCGTTTAGGCATCTTGTATTGGTCGTGCAGTGGAAGCAATGTTCTAGGCGCATCCTGCTTCTTCGCAAAATGTTGGCCGATCCCCAGCTTTCGGCATCTCATCCGGGCCGAGCCACTAGCTTGAGAACTCTATTCCTGGCCCGCCTTCAAGTCCAAGTCCGCTCGCTCTGATTCTCACTCTTTCACAATGTAGGTACATTGCTCCAAAGCCATCAACCGCATCGGCGGCGATGGTTTTCAACGAATTCATCTGGTATACCTCATACATGAGAACATCCAGAAGAACACTATTTATTGGCCATCTTCCGAGACTTTGCCGACTTGGTATCTCCCGAGTGCATTCAACAACACAGCAAATGTAGAAGAACAGGAAGGCTAGTATCACAACGCACCCATGAGTCTACTAGTGTCTTCAAGAAAGCTTGGATGGTAGATGTCTCTGACTTGCTGTGTGTTGGTTGAACCAACCTCACAATGTCGATCGAGCATCCTAGTTCTGAAACATCGACGTAATATTTGACTAGCCACCATGATCCGTCTACCCTACAATCACTGCCCGACGACAGCAAAGTCGCAGAGAAGTACATCAGAGGAGATGCCAGGGACTCTTCTAAGCAATCGCAGTCACTGATACTGATTCATGCCTGAACGCCCTTTGCGGTGGCACTGTTGGATCACTAACGGCGGCGTGGCTCGTGCTTTGCCCAATGACAGACCTCTCGCTGTGTGGCAAGATGTCTCGAAGCACGCGAGACAGGAAGAAGCGTTTGCAGCCCTTACATACGCCTCGCCTTTCTGGCCATGAAGGTCTTGCCCTGGTGGCTGCACAATTGACCGCTGATTACGCAATTCCCAGCAAATCGCGGTCGGTCGATACTCGATCTCATACTCGATTATCACGGATGGCATGCGAGTACCTGCCACCTCTCCTCATGTTTATGCTGCTACTGTCCCCTCCAGAAGATATATCAGAGCGGAAAGCCAAGAAATGGCCAAGTCTGTCACCTTTCTTACTGCCACGCCCGTTGTGTAGTCACTGGAACCCTTTCTCTCTCTTGTTCTCAAAATTTGGCCGCACTTTCGAATACATTTCGAGGAGCTATGTTTGCGTCTCTAGCTCTAATTGCTACCGCTGTAGGCCTTGTTGCTCAAGTCGACGCCCGACTTGCAACACAAGGATTTAGCAATGTCGCAGTCTATTGGGGTGAGATCTCTCTGGCTACGTCGTCCAAGTTCCACGCTGATGGTGTCGATAGGTCAGTCTAGTGGCGGGATGGTACAGCAGAACCTCTCGACATACTGCGCAGGTGAGCTGCTGTGATTGGCGATGGGTGCTCGGAATGCCACACTAACACCCCTTGACAGATTCGAATATCGACATAATACCTATGGCTTTTGTCTTCCAGATCACGACAGGGCTCGGTGACGAGCCCGTGATCGACTTTTCAACCCAGTCCAAGGATTGCCACCCGTTCAACGGCACCGGTCTCATCGATTGTCCACAGATTGGAAACGATATCGCGACTTGTCAGCGCCAATATAACAAGACTATACTTCTTTCCATCGGCGGTGCGACATACACCGAAGGCGGCTTCCAATCCGAAGAAGCTGCTACTAAAGGCGCTCATAAGATTTGGGAAACTTTCGGCCCTCGAGAGACCAATTCCACCGCCCTTCGACCTTTCGGCGATGTAAGTGTGAATGGCTTTGACTTCGACTTCGAATCGGTTAACACAAACATGATACCCTTCGGTCAAACACTACGCTCTCTCATGGATGACCGAACATCGAAAACAGGCGAAAAGTTCTACATCACCGCGGCTCCACAGTGCGTTTATCCCGACGCGGCTGGGCAAGAGATGTTTGATGGAAAGGTGTATTTCGACGCGCTTTTCGTACAGTTCTACAACAATTACTGTGGGCTACAGTCCTTCCAGCCGAACGCCACAAGCCAAACCAACTTCAACTTCAACGCATGGGACGAGTGGGCGAAGACCAAGTCGCTGAACAAAGGCGTTAAGATTTTCCTCGGTGTCCCGGCTGGACCTTCAGCGGCGGGTTCAGGATGGGTTCCTGTCGACAGTCTGGCTAACATAATCGATTACTGCAAGAGCTTTGACAGTTTCGGTGGTGTTATGATGTGGGATGCAAGTCAAGCTTATGCCAACGAAGGGTTCCTCCCAGGGGTGAGAAAAGCACTCGGCGTGATGAGGAGACGGATGGTCAGATCGGTGAAATGGCGGCGAGCTGACGGCGTGGTAGTGTGATGCCCTTATGTGGCTGTCTTTTTACATGAGAGACGGCCTTGATTGGTTTGAGATCGCGAGATACCCATTTTCTTTACCTGCTAACGAGTACACACGTGGAAAACTCGTGCTTCTCAAGTCCGCTGACTGGTGATATTTCTATGTGGTAATACCTTATCCACCCATTTGGATCTTACAATGTAGTATTGCTGAGAGACAGGAATTCTAAACTCGACTCTCAGATGTACATTCGAGCTGATGTTCCGGAAACTAAGCTGCAGATACTCACGCTGTAACGCTAATTGGCTGATAGATGCGTTAGCGAACGGTGGCGTGAGCTGCCGAGTAAGGCTGGATCCAGTTGAACAGCTTTGCGGTTCGAGAAACTACAAGTGCAAAGGTAGACCAGCCGGTCGATGTAGCACTTGGTGTTTAGCTCTATTAGCGCGGATACCCCTATTGCCGGGCCAGATCCCCGTTACAAGTGCTACGACCGGCACGGCATGAGGTACGTCCTACCTACCTGTACGATAGGTCACTAAGCCCCGCCTCTCACGTGAGCCCGAGTTATCAGGTGGAGAGAAGATGGGAGACGTTGCGAACGCCGTGGGCACCTTTCTCTCCCTGGCCACGGGTTGGTACAAGGGTGCCACTGCACGTGGTACGGCATCCGCCACGTTCGACAATCACTACAAGAACTTCAAACAGTTCCACGAGCACATCAGGGATCCCTTGGAGTCGTTGTTTGAACTGGACGAGCGGCGCCGGAATCCGCTGCACTTTTATCAAGCTATCCGCATCCTCCACCTCTTGATCGATTTACGCGCCTGGTTGGAAGACGCTGGATTCTACAGTGCGAAACGCAGCACCATAGTCGCTGTCGTCCCCAGACATAGCACATCGGTACCGTCACAAGCACACTTAGTCAGGCGCCAACGGAAAGGACATGGCCACTTGGTACACCCTTGGTTTGGCTTGACTGGGAAAGAAGTCGCATTCATTACACTGTTTGAGAGAATCAAGGCGGGCTATGAACGTCTGGAAGACTCCTACCCTCTCGAAGCTTACAATTTTGTTCCGGACTCAGCCTATGTAAGTCGCCAGGCTCCTGCCTTTACCAAGTGCAATAATTTGATGAGACGCCTCATAGCCAGCGTACATCGCACAGCCAGCGTACGTCGCACAGCCAGCGTACGCCGCTCACCCCTACACGTATGATCCAGGAGATCCCAACCCAGTCACGTCCGGCATGCGAGGAGGCTACAACTCCGATCTTGATGGGGAGGATGGTGAACTACACGTGGGCTCGACTGACCGCGCCGCTCGAGACTATAATCTGCGTCGCCCAGGGCCCCAAGCACAGCCTCATGCCGATGCCGGAGGAACTCACGAACAAGGGCATGACATCCCGCGTGTCACTCCCCCAGGTCCTCGCTCGGATCACACCACCAGTGGCAGCGATCAACGTCGCGGACCATCAAGACATTACTTCCACCCCGCGGCACCGCCAATGCCTCAAAGTGCTCCAACTGTGCAAAGTGGACGGTTCTACCTCACAAAGCGGCAGAAGCTCCGCGAAAATGAGAGTAGGTTAAAAGACTTAGATCTTCCCGGCTGTAAAGATCGCTTCTCTAACATGCAACGCAGTGTTACAGAACCTATCCAAACGGCTAGAACGCGATATCAAGGATATGATGATCTCCAATGGTGACACCAAAAAGTCCCGCGAGCGTAGCCAGCTACAGGAACCGCTCCAGAAAGCACGCCAGGATGTCCTGAGGGAGCAGTTGCTACAGGCCGAGTTAGTCGAAGAGGAGAAGGTAAGAGCCGAGACCGAACGTGCCGAGGAGGAGGCACACCGTCTACGAACCAAGCGTGTGTCTCGACCTACAGGCGCGAGATCAATCATTGATGAACGACTTGATTCGGAAGATGATGACTACATCTTCCTGCGGTCATACCGGAGGGCGGGCACTGACGAGGTACGAATAGACCCAGCGCAAGGTCGTCCGGAAATGTATGAGCGGCGAAGTTTCGGCAAGGCGCACCTACATCAAAGACGAGCAGAACCCGATGAGGTGGAGATCAAGCTGGAGCGAGATCGACCAAAGATGGAGCAAAGGCAAGTGTCTCAGGAAGACCAAGGGGAGTTTCGTGCCAGGGAGAGGCATCTGGCCTTCGACCGAGAACTCTTGCGGGAACAGCGACGTGCGTTCGACATCGAGCGAAATCAATTTGAAGAAGAAAAGAAACGCCAGCATCCGGAGGGCGAGCTGCGAAGAAAGCACGGTGAGCGCGAGCGCGACCATGGACTGCAGCGACGACGACCCGAAGGAGCACAGCGCCAACGCGAGGTGGTCCAAAAGGATCGACGTGAGCATGTCCGTGATATCCGGATACACGAGGAACCACGACGCCGGAGGCGGAGAGTCAATGAGTGATTGCTCCTTCGATCACAGTGCGAACGATCGCTGTTCTTTTAGGGCAGAGCGAGATCATCCCGGCTCAACCTCACTTCACTTTCAACTCCGCCGAGGGCAGTAGAGTACGCAGAGAAAAGGTGAGAACGAGTGTGCGCGCCTGGTCACAGTCACTCTGTTGCCGTTTAAGTGTAATCTAACCACGGTGGTTACATCTGTGAATTGCGCTCCGATTTCGACGCGTTTGAAATCCAGGTAGCCATGTAACTGACGTGTATTGCCTGCAGAACCTCCGTAACGACCATGTTGATAGCTTTCATACATGCAACCCGCATTCGACAACTTCACTTCACTTCACTTTCTCACTAGCACTGACGCTAGCGCTTGCGCCAATCCCGGGATCCGGGAAGCGCCTCAACTTCATTCAGCGGAGCACTCTCTAATCCACCACATCCTCCTCACCAGAGAAAAAGAAGAACTTTGTTTGCTCCGCAGCAACACTCGCACCACAGCAACACTCGCACCACAGCAACTCGACCAACATGGCGGAAACGTCGGCCGCCGCGGCCAGTCAGCGACCAGCAAAGTACAGGAAGTAAGCATGCAATCTGTCTTCACACACTCGATTGTGCCCCATCCTCAACCAAAAGGCGCATGTAACGCATCCGGCATCAGCTCGACTAACTCATTTCTCAGGTTTGACCTCTCCAGAACCTTCGACATTGTTGCAGGGAAAAATCCTCTACCACAACAACGCTTCACAGTCCACACCAAAGTTTTGACCGAGCGCTCCGAGTTCTTTCGTGCAGCACGTTCCTCTCGATGGCTCGCCGAACTAGCAAAACCAGTCGACCTCGAGGATGACGACCCGGAAGTGTTTTCGGCAAACTTAGAGTGTGTGTACTTTGGGATCGAGGCTATAAAGGTCAACATGGCATGCGATCTTGCAAATATGCCCAGTGCTGACATCGAAAAGGATGAACTGACAGAAATATTCACTTGGTCACCACAAGAGTGCCAGAGACGCCGCGATGAACAAGAATAGCAAAACCCTCTTGGGACGACTTCCTACACACTGGACTGCAATGCTCAGATCCTCTTCTTGACCAAAACCTACCTCCAAGTAGACAAGCTGCAAGACTACCAGACTGCCAATTTGGTCATCGACGAAATCATCCGCTTCAGCTAGGTGACGCTACGCAATCCGACAAACGAGGCCATCAACCTCGCTTACGAGTTCACGGTGCAAGGCAATCCGCTCCGCAAGCTAATGCGGGACTACACTGTCCACGAGACTCTCAGTACAGAGTACCTCGACTTCCATAGTAGCGAGCTCCATCCTGATCTCCTGCGCGACGTTGCGGTGGAGTTTCTGAGAGCGAAGGACTACAACCACTTTGAGTATGTCGAGGACGTCTATCACTATGGCGTCGCTAAGGTCGTAGAGACTGACAGGCATTACTACCATCAAGACATGATGTTTTAAGGAATGCCAGTGTCTTTCGGCCGCGTTGATTAAGTGAGCTTGCATAGAGAGGAGGAGATGTTCTTGATGGGACTGGGTCAAACGCAAGCCTGGAAGACAAGACACACGGAAAAGAGCGGGAGAGGACACACGGTGGTATGAAGGTTCGATCAATTAAGACATTATATCCAACCCAATCCGATCCTAAAATTAGAAAGAATAAAAAAAAAATCCAGTTTCAAGATACCCCCCTAAGCCAAATTAACAGCACCCATGACAGCAGCCACAAGCACAGCAACAGCAACACCTCCCAGCCTCTCCGCAGCCGCACTCGCAACATCAATCCTCTCATCCTCCAACTTCATAGCCGGAACAAACTGCTTCAGCGGACCCTGATCGATATCTCCATTCCAGCAGTACTTATCAAAGCACTTGTTGCAAACATCCGGAACATCAGTGTTAGTCCTGTAAAGCGAGCGCGACAAAACAGCACAACCAACACAGTTCGCCCACTCAGAGTCGAGAGTTCCGTTACCCTGAGTGGCTCCTTCGTAGCCGTTTGCGACAATGGCGTTGCGCTCGGTGATGTTGTACGAAGGGTCGAAGGTGCTGATGTTGGAGTTGTAGACGTAGGGGGCGTTGGGCAGGTAGACGATGAGCGGCGGGATGTTTTTGCCGGTGGTGAAGTTGCTGGCGTCGCAGCCGAAGAAGGTCGGCCCGGCGTTCAGACCAAGGTTCTGGAAGGTTGTGACTGAGGGGATGGAGGGGAAGCCGGTTGTGTTTTGGATGTCTTCGAGGGAGCGGCGGTAGGTGGCTTGGAGGGAGGCGCTGGGAGGGGTTAGTGTTGTTCATACGAACAAATGGGGAAAACTCTTGACTTACCCGTTAGGCCAGCCTGTAGCAGAGTCTGCTGTCGGCCAGGTCTCGTTGGTATCGGCGGAAGAATCAACAGCGAAGATCACGTCAACCATGCGCTGGGGCTGGATAAGAGGGTTGAGAGGAATGTTCTGGTTGTCCTCGCCACCATCGACGAGAGTGAGCTGCCTGCTCTCGGCGTTGGGGTTGGTGTCGTTGTGGTAGTGGTAGAAGGGATTGGGGTAGTCCGCGATGTCGTTCTCATCCTTGCCCAGCTTTTCGAGGACAGACAACAGAGTGGACTGCAGAGCGTCCTGGAAAGGACCACTGCTGTCGGAGTTGTTGAGCAAAAGCAGGCCTTGGTTAAAGAGCGAACTGCTGGTGCCCATGATGAAACTGGCGCTGTCGAATCCAGTGACACATTTGTCGTTGTCGATGGGAGAGCCGGCGGAGAAGTTGGTACCCAGATATTGGAGAGGAGCGAAGCCGTAGACTGTGGGATCGTGCGAGCCCATCTCCCAAGGGTTGAATTCGTAGACAGTCGTGTTGGCCGCGATCAGAATCTCGCCAGGAGCTCTGCCGTCAGCGACAATGAGAGGCAAGGGAGCATCAGCTTCTGTGAACCAATCCTGCTGAGCGATGCTGGAGAAGGTATATTCAGGCCCGCCGTTGCTGGCGTTGATCAGCTGATAAGACAGCGCACGTCCCCAGTAGTCGGTGAGGGTTGTGTCGTAACCGGCGTCTTCCTTGTTCGTGACAGAATCTCTGATGTCCGCATAGTAACCTACGCTATCGAGAATCTGGAGCGAGCCCTTGTCCGGCCCTTCAAAGATGGAGTTTTGGAACTGCCAAAGAGAAGAATCTCCATCCGCATCTTGAGCGTAATTCATGATGTCGGAAATAGATGAGAAGTTGTTGGTGTAAAGCGAGCCAACCAACCAGCTACCACCAGAGAGACCAGCAATATAGGTACTTGACTGCAGCAAGCCACCTAGTTGTCCAGCGCTGGTCGCGTTCGGGGTGCGGTTGTCGAAGGCCTGCACAACACCAGCGCCGTTCAACATGGCCCTATATCCGCCACCGGAAATCGCGATACCGATGTTTGGCAGAGTGGAGGCATTGCTAGAGTGTTGATCGAGATACGCATTTGTGTCGAGTCCGAGGTCCAGGCGCCCAAGGAACTCGCGCATGGGTTGAATGGTCGCATTGCGGCGCACGGGCAGCCATTCCAGCTCTTCGCTGGACAGTTTGGAGGCGTTGCGAATGGAAGGGGTTGAGGCTGGTGTCCGGTGTCAGCGCATTTGTTTACAGTGTGCATTTTCATGTATTTTACTCACATGGACAGGCATTTGTTTGAGGGACGTAGCCATTGGGGGCGTTTGCGGGCAACGCGCGTCTGACCACTTCAGCGACTTCCCACGCGACAGCATCCTGGAGGTTTGGATGTTGCGCTGGGGAGGCTGGTAAATAAATGTTAGCATGTGGATTGACAGTACATACTTAATTGATGCTACTCACCTACGGCCGAACCCAGCACGGCAGCGCCTGATAGCAGCGATTGGTACTTCATAGTAGGTAGCGAGAGGACTGGTACAAAGGGGAGGGGGTGGATGTCAACGTGCAGGCAAAACAGGACCTGCAGGACTACTTGAAGGCTGCAACTCCCAATGACAGCCTAACGTAGCGGGCGTATGGAATACGCTTTTTTCGCCTACTATTTAGAGCAGTCTGCAGCGCCACGCAAAAGGTGGGTAACTCGGAGAGGCGCGGATGCGTATGTTTTGTTTGTGTCAGGCTGTCAGCCTCCGCGTAGCAGTCAAATGACGGCGCAGGGAAAGGCTAATTGAAACCGCTAGGAGACAAGACGCTTTGAATCAATGATCATCACAGGTCGGAGCTCCACTCGCTGCCCTACCCGTTGATCTACCTTTGTGAAACGGTTTGAAGTGAATATCAAGTCATCAAAGTATACTTTCGATTATGCTTGTTGCAATTGACATTGATAAATACACCTGGCGTAGACTTGATTCCTCCCATTCAACGCCAAAGAGACACACAATTAAGGAAGATGCTCAGCCCCTTGAATCATGCCAGACGAAGGATGCGAAGAAAGGAGAAATAATATCTGCAAGGCTACCCGCGGACACACTGCGCCACCCGCAGCAAATCCCACCAGCTCGGGCTCGGTCTCCTCGGTTTCCGGGAAGGCGGCAGCAACGGTAGATATCTCACGTACGAAGATGGATCTTGATTGGTTGCGACACGATCTGCTGAATGATCTACTACCGCGAATATGACGTCTCCCCCGCGGGTTATACTTTCACGTATGCTTGGATATCAGGGAACAGCTGAATCATCCATGCCTGCCCATCGAGTTTCGTCTTCTCCATGGGCCGAACTTGATCAAGGCAGGCTGGTGCAGCCGATTGTAGCACAACTTCTTGATCGATCGCCAGAGACACGTGCTCCTAGCTCGATTGTTGGTAAACCTAGGTTGGTGTCGCTGACATGAGCACACGTCTTGAACTTATACCACCATATGCGAAGGTGGTGATGATGTTTTGAAATGTCGCTGGTGCGAGAATGCTCCCGATGTACGAGGACAATGCGAACCACTTGATTTCATTACTGGCTGCCCGATCATTCACTGTGATCGTGTTTCTCTGATCATTCCAATAAAGTACGTGTATCTCTCGTACAATGCCCGTGGGTATCATCATCCACTATCGTAACAAAACGCCAGACCCAAATGCCGCTAGAAACGCACGAAAATCCATCCCCTCACATCGCCTAGAACAATCACACATCCTGCATCTTGACATCCTTCGCACCCAGCTCTGCACGCCTCGTGCCTGCAACACGATCGTCTTGCGCGCTCTTCAGACCCTCCGTCGTCTCATCGGCGACAAACACCCCAAGCCCGGCAAATGCTTCGCACAGTGCTCGTCTACCGAACTGCTCCATGATGTCGTAGCCACCAGCGCACACGACCTTGTCGTTCCGAGGGTTTTGGATGACTGACCAGCTATAGTCGTCTTGCACCTTGTAGTACGAGTGGCCATCCATACGAAGTCCGCCAAAGGGATCGATCGGTGCTTCGGGCTCGGGTGCTTTGCGCGACTTGAGTCCTTTGATGACAATGTTGGAGCTTCCATTCCCCTTGTTCTCGGAAGCAGCTTGCAAACGTCGTTGCTTCTCGGCTGCAGCCTGGCGATCCATTCGTTTCTTGAGCTGGACTTGTTGTCCTTCCTTTGCAATCGTCTCGGCGGGCTCGGTACCAGCCGCGAGGCGGTTCAGCATGTCTCTCTTGCTCTCTACGGCCTCGCGGCGCTCGTCCTCTTCTTCTCTTAGCGCTGCTTCGCGCCTCATCTTTGCTTGTTGTCGCTCTTGCTTCTGGTGCACCTTGAAAGATGTCTTCTCCTCCTTCGCCAGGTGTTGGTTTGTCGCAATCTCATCCGCATGTTTGGTGCGGTATGATTCCAGTCGTTCGTTCGACTCGTCAACATCAACCCCCTCGATCAGGTTGAACGTGATATCCTCCACATCGTTCAAGTAGTCGTTGTACGCTCTCAGGTCTTCAAAGTCCTCCTCCCGCTTATTGAACACCGACGCCACCCTCTTGCGGATGTCCACTTCCCTCTCCACTCTGAGATCGTCGAATGTCTGCTCTCTGAAGCGATGTCCACGCAGCGTCCGCTGGCAACCAGGGATCGGGCACTGTTGGGGCCCATTTGCAAAGATGCGGTCCACGCAGGACCCGCACATTTTGTGGTAGCATTCCGGGTTTATCTTGAATTTGATGTTGGAGTTGAGGTAGCGTGAGCTCTTGCATACCGGGCACGACTCTATTGTGACCGGGTCAGCGACGCGCAGTGTGGATAAGCGATCGTGCAAGTGGTGCTCACCGTTCTGATCGCCCGGGTTTTTGCCTCTCACCGCCGGCACGGGCTTGGACTGCGCAGCGCGAGACATGCTGTTGGGCTGATGGAATAGAGTGGACAATAGGTAGTCAAGTCGGCGGTATTGTCGCGCGCTGGGCGAATGACGGCGAGGCAGACTGGAGAAAGTCGGGGAGTCGTGTTCCGACAAAGGGTCCGAGCGAGAAGACCGCTCGCTGGCTGGAGGAGAGAGAACTTAGAAGTTGGGATCATCAGAGATAGGAAAAGCAACACCACCTCGCCGACCACTACGCCATCTACCTCGACCTCGTCACCGCCTCGCCGTCATCTATCTCATCACTGCAATTGACATCTGATCCTCGGAACACCGCATAATCGCCCGCTCGACCCTCACTACATCCACATTACGACACATACATTACAATGGCCGAGGGACACGGTCTGGACCACTCGCGCGATCCCTGCCCATGGGTCGCATTATCGGATTTCGGCGGTGCATTCTGCATGGGAGTAGGTTTTCGCGCTCGAAGCGCATGCGGATAAAAGAAAAGGGGACACAATCTGACAATTTGCGACAGGCAATCGGCGGAGCAGTATGGCACGGTGTTAAGGGATACAGGAACAGCCCCTACGGCGAGCGAAGAATAGGAGGTAAGCCATCTTTCGACTGTCACTTGCGAAATCAAGATCTCGCGAATCGCATACACGTACTGACTCCCCTCCTCCAGCCATCACAGCAATCAAGGCACGCGCGCCCGTACTCGGTGGCAACTTCGGCGTCTGGGGCGGTATGTTCAGCACATTCGACTGCGCCGTCAAGGGCATCCGCAAAAAGGAGGACCCCTGGAACGCCATCATCGCCGGTTTCTTCACTGGTGGTGCGCTCGCCGTGCGTGGAGGACCCAAAGCCATCCGCAACGGCGCCATCGGCTGCGCAGTCCTGCTGGCCGTCATCGAGGGCGTCGGAATCGGTTTCCAGAGGATGATGGCCGAGAACACCAAGCTTGAGATGCCCCCACCTCCGCCCAGCGAGGGCAGCGAGGGCCGCCTGCCTGCTACCGCGTAAGAAAAGAAAAAAGTGCACGAAAGCGGCGGCGTGATCCGGCAGTTTGTACCATTAACGGCACCGGCGTTTTGTTTTGATACATGTGGAGCATAGCGGGCGTGGCTTGTGTTCCTTCCGCACGAGAGATGGATTTCCCCTTCTCTCACATTACTAAATATGGCTCTCTCTCTCCTCCTTGATAGGATACGGTTGAACAAAACCCAAACAGATTAGACCTGAGGTTCCTGCTGCTAGGGAGCGGTGGGGGCTTCGTGTATATATATACCTACATTCGAAGAGATAATGACTCCTTGGGTTATGAGATGTCAGTGCTCTCAACGGTAGGACAGAACATGTTCGATAAGGGAGTATCTGATGTTACTATGCACGATTCAATGCACTCGAGAATTAGAGGTTTTCACCTTTGCAAAAGAGGACGTTACTCTAAGTTGGAGAATATGAATATCTTGATCCGGGAGTAAATGGTATCGCAACTCGAAATGACTGTCCAGATGAGTCGCATTTGTTTGTTTGTGACATGTGACACTTTGGTGTAACCACAGCTCGATGCGGAGCGCGGTCAGCTGCTATAAATCTACCGCCTTTGCATTGAGCTCGAGCAAGCAGTTACTCGACAACAAGCGCGTGCAAGATTGCTTCAGCACGAGATGACACGTCTGAGCTGATTGACGATCTTCTCGATCCTCTGCCACATCAACCCATCACTTCATTCCCTCACCGCCACAGCATGCACGCTTCTCCCGAGCTGGCATGGCTGACCGACACACGCCACAGAGGCAAATGTCACTGATCCCGTACACCAACGACGAGAACCGCGACATCGTATTGTAGGCCACTTCGGCGCGCCCTTTTCTACTCTTACACTGACATGCGACCAGACGCCGCGGCAATGCCGTTGTCGTATACGACACAACCAAGCAAGTTCTAACAGTTCAGGACGCTCCACGCGAGCGCCTCGTTGATCTCCATGAATGTCCATATTGCCGGCGCCCGTACGGACGCGACTTTGAACACAGCGATGCCGACAGCGAAGACGACCACCATGCTTATGGCGGCGTGGATGATGATCGCCCGTTCTTGGACCCAAACTACTTTGCGATGCTCGCGGCGAGCACCAGAGTTTCTCCTGCGAGTACTGAGCCTGGAACACCAACTGGACGTAGACTCCAGCCTGCTGCGCTGCGATCAGGTCGGTCGAGAGATGTGAGTGGTGCTGCAGGCCCTCCATCCGGTGCGGAGTTCGTTACTAGCGAACCGACGCCTGCTGCTAGTCGTGGCATCAGCAGCTCTGCTTTCAATCCTGGCTACTTCCAGCAGCACTTTCGCGAGCAGGGCATCCTCGGCCGGGGTGGCAATGGCGTGGTCCTCCTAGTCGAGCATCTCATGGATGGCGTAGGCTTGGGTCACTTTGCATGCAAACGAGTCCCAGTAGGCAACGACCACGCTTGGCTGGAGAAGGTGTTGATCGAGGTCAACTTGCTGAGACAGACTTCACATCCTAATCTGGTGCCTTGTCACTGGGTCTGGCTCGAAGACCATCAGCCAACGACTTTCGGTCCGCCCGTGCCTTGCCTATGGATCTTGCAAGACTACTGCAATGGAGGTGATCTCCACAACTACGTCCTCGGACCCAAAGAGCAATCCAGCGAGAAGGAAGTCATGAAGGAACGCATGCGGAGACGCTCGAGGGGAGATGCTACGCCGCCTGCTGATCTCAGGGGCCCGAGCAAGCTTACCTTTGACGAGATCTTCTCGTTCTTCCGGGACATCACATCAGGCTTGCACCATTTGCACTCCAAAGGCTACATCCACCGTGATCTCAAGCCGTCGAACTGCCTCTTGCAGCATGATGGTGCGAAGACACGCGCCCTAATCTCGGACTTTGGCGAGATGCAAGTCACCGGTTCCAAGCGTGGCAACACAGGTGCTACAGGCACGATATCATACTGCGCCCCTGAAGTGCTTCGACACAATGAGTTAGATGGCGTTTTCGGCGACTTCACCACCAAGAGTGACATCTTCTCACTTGGCATGATCGTTTACTTCATGTGCTTCGGCAGGTTGCCTTACATCAACGCTGACGGGATAGACGAAGACAGCGAAGACCTTGACGAGCTTCGAGCTGAAATTACCGCATGGTCTGGCTTCAACGACGAGAGTCGCATGCGGCCTGATCTGCCAGAGAAGCTATACAAGTACCTCAGACGTCTGCTCTCGGTGGACCCGAATCAGCGTCCAAGCACCGAAGAGATCTTGGTCTCCATCAAAGCAGGCGCTGGCCTAAGCGACATCTTCTCCAGCGGAACAGACGACGGGCCCTCGAGAGTGTCTCCAATCGACTCGCCCCGCCCATCTCCATCACCACGACGCCCTTCAGCAATAATGAGCAGACCTGGTCTCTCCGGTCTCCGCAACCGCCACTCGAACTCCGGAGACAGACAAGTCGCCCGCTCTCCATCACCAGCCAAACGCTCCGGAACATACACCGCCACAAACGACTCCAATCGCCCTAGGAGTGCCGGCTCAAGCGTCATGGTCCGACCGAAACACATCGAGCTCCCTCCACACGCAGACGCTGCAACCTCACCCCAGCAGAGCCCGCGTCTTATGCTCCCACCTCCTCGACCCCAAGCGACACTTGCACAAGCACTGACTCACGTCTTTCACCTGCCAGCCACAATCTCGGCAGTCCGCTGCGCCATCTTTATCATGAAGATAATCTCCCTCTTCGCTCCTTGTTCGCCCTTCGCCGCTAGTCCGTGGTTCATGTACCCTCTCCTGGCTCTCGCTGCTGCAGATCTGGGAGTATTGCCTTTCCGCTGGGATACTTCTTGGACGTTGCTGGCGGTTCACTTGGGGGTGGTTTATGTGGCTGATCAACGTGGGAAGCTGTGTGAAGGGGAGAGTGTGGTGGTGTGGGATGACTTTGGTTGATTTGAAAGTTGCCTATTGGGAGGGGATGGGCTGAGATGACAGTTCATCCAAGATGTTTATCCAAACGCAGGGTGTATCAATAGACATTGGCAAGGTACTCATGTAAGGCGAAAGCTACTATGCACACAGCCACATAGAATAGCTTCTCGTTTAGTGAGTCCTCGATACCCGCCATCTATGTTTTCACAAAGCTGTGCCTGTCTATCCCACCATAGGAGCGATTCCATCATGGCTTGCCATTACGTTAGAGCGTATGTGAACTACAGTCCCTTTACAATCACATAGCAGTTGCTACTCTACCTCTCTGAATAAGACGGTTTAGATGTAGGGTTAGGGTTGGAGTGACAGACAGAAGACACTATAGTCGTTCAGATCACGTACAGCATGTCGTTATTAGCAACCCAAACACCGTTGTTGACGCAGACGCATCAAGATTCTAATGATGAAGGTGGGCGATGATCGAAGAAAGCGCGATCGATCTGACTTACCGTCAATCAAGCACTTGCTACGTTACGTCAAGTCGAGCATTCAATACCAAGGAAACGAGATTTGGATTGGATTTGGAATTGGATTGTTTTCAATGTTTTTTTTTGGGGTTCCTATTTCTTGTCCGCGTTGCAACATGAGCTCCATCGCCGCGCCGTTCCTACCTCCCCGTTTCTCGGCATTCAAACAATTGAGTTTCTTTTCGTCATTTTCTTGTCATTTTCTTCGCTTTTACGATATCGAATCCTGGTAGAGGAGGGTATGGGGTGATCGTGCAGCCAATCGGATCCTCTCAGTGGCGCGTATACAAGAAAGATAGAATACTGCTGCTGATACTGCTGAGAGTTCTCGAGTGGTCCTGAAAGATGTGTGTTTGAAAGGCTTTTTGGGACGAAAGCGCTGATGTCGTAGCAGTAAAGTGATCATCTGCATGATTCGTGTAGGTGTGGTCTCAAGACTCATGGGTCGAGAAGATGAGAGTATACGGAGGTTCAGGGGATTGGTCGTTGCTGCCATTTCTTCGGCCGCGAAGGTTTTCAGCTAGTATCATGCGTCCGTCTCATGGTTCTCCATCTCGAATGGGTGGGGAGGCGGTGGTACACATCGTGGAAGGCTTGTTCCGTGATGATGGTGGTAGTGGCACTTGTCGAATGAATCTTTTTCCCAGATAGTGACAAAGAAAGTGTTGGATACTGTAGATGGGCTTGCGAAGTGCAGGAGTCTGGTGAACTCGACGAAAACGTCGCGGTAGAAGTCTGAGCAGAAATCCATAAGGTGGGGGACGAGGTAGTGTAAGCCGCAGTGTGCTTGGAGGTAGGAGTCTCGTAGGAGCTTGCGAAAGGGATTGCCATGCACGGTCAACTTGTACACGAGGTTGACCATTTCTCCGCCAACTGCATATCCCTTCAGCGAGGTGAACCGGAGGAATCCGTCCATGATCGTGTTGGCAGTCGCAAGGTCTTACAGTTTGTCGGCTTGCAAGTATACCTGAGCCAAATGGAACAGATGATCGCGCAAGGCCAGTTCGTCGGCACCCAATACTTTGTCACCGCCTGCGCAACGTCTTTGACATTCTTTCTCCGACCAAGTGAACGCATCCTCGGGATCACGTCCGCTTGGGTGTCTCCACTGGTTTCCTGAGGTTGCTCATCTCCAACGGCAGCCTGATGGTCGACATAGGTGGCAAGGTCTGACAGGTCCGGGTCTCCAGAGGCATCTACGAGTGCCAAGTCGGCAGGGTGCGGTGTCTGATCCTCTACATCGGGCTTGATACCCTCAGCGCCACGGTACGCGCAGTTCACATACGCCGAGAAAACGTCTGGGTCGTCATCCTCGCAGTCCACTGGCTTTGTCGGATCCGCACTGGTCGAGAGCCACTGAGGCGAACGAGCCGCGCGAAAGAACTCGGATTGCTTGGTAAAAAGGTCGGTGTGAAGGACGAATGTTTGTTGCAAAGGACCTCTGCCAACGATCACCTCGAATGTGCCTCTGAAGTCGTACCTAAGGATGCAGTTAGATTATAGAACTTAGAAGGGGACAACCTCGGAGCTTCCTCTGGTCGAATGGGAGAAGGGGAGGAAAACGTTGCGAACACGCTATGTATACTTACTTTGTGCGCATCGGGGGTCGCTGTATTTTGGGGAGTTCCGCCATGTTTGTTGACTCCTTCATGGCTCTTGGAGTGGTTGAGGCACTTCCGAAAGGTTGTGGGTAGTTGATGAAAAAGGGTCGATGAGCGAGTTCTGGACGAAAGGGGCAAATGTCGCGTATTCTTGGCAACTAAGCTTCAAAAACCCCACAGACCAGCGCTAGTGTGTAGAGTGAAGTGAGGTAATCCCGAGCGGCGCAATACCTAGCATTGCAAACGAAACAAAGTCTGTCAGTGATGGAGCTAACATTAGGCAGTGACGCACATCGTCGTCATCATAATTTGCATAGTCTTGGTTCGCTGTCGTTCGAAGGCTGGTGAAGTCGTTTCAGGGCCGCAGTTCTGGTGCTCCAATTTTCACTTCAGCTCATTCTCCTCGATTCTCACACTTCTCTTACGTTTAGTGAGACGTTGAACCTCCACGTAATGTATTTTTGCATCTGCTCCGCCGTAACCCACGAATTTCGAAATACCTGAGTAAGATAGCATCGTCAACCTCAGTGGATATATAGGAATTGTCGACCTCCTTCGACTATGGAGAAGCCTCGAGCAGAGCATACGAAGATGTGTAGCCGTGATCGACGTCTGAAGCAACTTGTTGTTGCCGTTTCGTGTGGGTAAGGTATATACTTGCTTGATATCTTGAGATAGTGTCAAGACATCGGTCGTTCCTTCGCAGGGTATAGTCTGGTATATGCCACAATTAGCGATTCGTTTGCTTCGACCGTTTGTTCTTTGCGATTGGGTTTGTCATTTGCTACGCTTCCTCTCGCCGGGACGGTAGGCGTCCGTCTCAAAGGGCCGACCATTCTGATGACTTGCTGAAGCAGTTGGTACCACCGTACGCATCATTGAGATATCGGCTTCGGACTCACTACGTCTCAATGGATCGAGAAGTTTGATCGCACAACAAAGCAGCTGGCATTACCACATATGCCAGTGAAGGACTGACCTCGATCATGCTGCCTCTCAGTGGACTGGCCGTCCTAGCCAGGTACCAAAGCAGCTGGCATTACCACATGTGCCAGCGGAATACTCAGCTCGAGCATGCTGCCTCTCAGTGGACTCGCAACCTTGATCATGTACTAAGGCAGCTGGTGTGACCATACTTACCAATAGGATACTACCCTCCGAAATCAGACGGATTTGCAGGGATCCAGAGAAACTGCCTGTGTACAAGTCACATCTCCATACAGCACGTCTCTGATCGGGAGCGTGTATTGATACAAAAGAATAATGAAACATATGTACACACCAACGCAAAGGGGTATCTCAGCTGAAAAGCAGCACATCCGAGAAAGTAAAGTCCGAGCCAGCTCGGCACCGCGGCTCGTGCGATCACATACGGATGGCAGCTTTTGAGGCCTTCCTTGCTGATGGAGGAGGTGCCGATTCCCTAAGTTGTCCAATGTCCATGACCAGAGCGCCTTTCTGCAGCGCTTTTACGTGGGTGACAGAACCCGGTTCTGTAGATGTGATGCTGTCCAGCCAAGCTTGTTCTTCCGCATCTTCCGCGTCCTCGGCTTCTTGAGTGCTAGGCGTAGTAGTGGACTGGCTGGCGGTCTCGTGGTTCTTGTGTCGGAGAGTATTATTCGGTGTCAGGTGATGGCTGATTGTTACGCCGTCAGGATGCAAGACATCGATCATGCTCCTGGAAGAATCGCAAAGTCAGACAAGTCTCAAATTCATAGCAATAATGGCACGACGTACTCGGTAGCCTGCATTGTGATGCGGTTCAAGGCCTCCCTCTCTCTTTCGAGTTCTTCCTCATCGGGTTGTGCGACCTCATCCGCTCCGACGGCTCCGTATCTTACTGTTTGTGCATCATCGAGTAACGGGTCGGACTCGTCCACCTGCTTGAAAGTCAGACAACCGCATATCCTGGATTGCACGAGCGACGGCACATGTCTTGCGCAGGGTAGGACGTACCTCGCGCGAGGGATGGCGGTCTCGGCCTAGGCAAGATGTGCAGATGCCCATTAGGAATGTCCTTTTACTACGGTCTGGTGTTGAGAATCGAAAGTGCGTGCATAGCTTATGCAGGTACACGTGGTTGCTTGGTTAGCGGGCGGACAGCATTGACGTGTAAAATATTAAGGAGTGGTGGGTGAGGACTAGGGAATGTGGTGTGGTGTGTCACGGTGCATAATCGAGTATCGCTTTTGCGTTGCTTGGGCAGATTGGACTGCACTGACGTCTGGCCGCTGGTGGCAGGGATGACACTTGAAAGTCGGTTCGGCATCTGGACTTGACACGTGAGACGGGCAATCTTGGCGCCGACTTCAATTGTTCATCCCTCTCTTCGCCATCTCTTTAGTCTTGCTTCGTCTCAACCCGGTCACATGGTAACACACCCTTTACTATGGTTCGCAGTCGAACTTGTGGTCTATGCACTTGGAAGAAAGAGCTCCGCACCAATGGAAAGATTTACTCGAATGCCCTATCACCTGCGACGCCATCTCCTCTTGGACTCTATGGTAATGCCGCCGTTCGGCAGATGCTGCGTCCCTGGCAAGGCAATCAATGTCGGAAATCTCTCCGTAACAATCTTGAACCGATGGTGGTACTATCTGCAGACATGTTGAAATGGCAACGCGTATCAGCCTAACAACGCGTCTTACATTCCTTTTACGCGCTTCGATAGTATTCTTCTGGCTGGTGGTGCACACAGAGTGAAACCCTCCGCAAGGCATCCGACACTGCTGATAGGTTGAACTCTTCTTCCGAGCATTCCAGCAAGGGAGGCCCGGAGATGTTCGCTGATTTCACATACCTCCCGTACCCAGGGAATGGAATCACCTCCTACTCTTACTAAATAATCCTGGTAAGTGACGAGATCTCAGAGTTTATGGCGGGTAAAGAACTCTTGTCTCACCCCGGAGACCCACATCTACCTACCGAGGAGCGCTGGACGTTGCAACTCAACCAATCCATTCCGCATGCCCGTCTCCAAGTCTTGCCAGGGAAACTGCATCGAAGACCAGCCCCCTGCAAGGTAGGTATGCATCCGACCGTCTTGATGGCTAGCATGAAAGCTTAGATGTGGCTGTAGCTATCCTATGTATAAGTCGCTCCAGCGTCCTACAACACTTGAACATCAGAGAACTACAGTCCTGCAACAGCATTAACATCTCGACTCAACTGCAGTTTCTTCAGTCTAATCGAAGCTACTGTCTGTCATTCGCTAACTAGTGGCGTTTCGCCATGAAGTCATTCGTTGCATTGGCCTTGTGCCTTTCGCTCTTCAACAGCTTCGCCACCGCCCGTATCCCGCACTCTTACCGCCAGCTACAGGAAAGGGACGATGAATCGCAATCACCCAATGTCGTTTTGAGCTGGCTCAGCCGATTCTTCAAACGCCAGGAAGATGTCTGCTACCAAGATCAATACTACGATTTCGTCAACAACAGCACTTTCGGCCAAAACTTCTGCCGTGTTCTTGGTGTCGAATACCCGAACCGAACTGTTGTTGAGGAATTCACACCGATCGTGTAAGTTCTTCTACCTCTCAAAGCATGTAGAGTCATGATTAACGTGAACAGTACCATCACACAAGTCAGGACTGATTTCGATACCCAAACCATACTCGTCCGTTCTACACCCGTCACCACCACGACCGTGACCGTGACCGGAAGCCAGAACGGTAAACGCGACGCTCAGATCACACCTATGCCACGTGACGCCTCATTTGCCGAGAAGAGCGAATACATCAACGCGTTCCGTAGACAGGCCGACAACTCGACAGAACTCCCACCTGACGACAATGTCATTGCTGCCTCTCTCAGCAGTGCTTGTGGCTGCCAGGGGTACGTTGGATCCACCGTCACGCAGACGTACACAAACCAGCCTGATGTGAGTACTATATCAACCATGCCTTTCTCGACTAGACGAGCCAACTAACACAAAACAGTACGTCACACGTGACGGCTTTGTGAGGGCCGTCACTACCGTATACACCACTCGCGTCGACAGAGCGGTTACATCAACGGTATTCTTTACTGCAGCCGCTCAGCCTGTACCGACCGGCGCTAGCTCAGAGAGCCCAAATGTGTATTCGCCTGTTCCCGAAGTCAGCGCCACCGTCGAATCTAGCGAGGAAGGCAGCATGGTTGTTCAGACAACTGGCGTTTCACAAGGAACTCCAAGCTTCCCGGATCCGACTGCTACAGAAGATACCCTACCAGCGCAACCGGATCCTACCGCACCACCTTTCACTTGCCCGGACGACAACGGCATGACTATCAGTCAGATGTTGGGCAGTGAGAGGTTCGACTACGATGTCTTCTGCGACACGACTATCGGATCTGAGTCCATTCCCATTGATCTCTCATACGACACCTTCTCCGAGTGCGTTGCTGCCTGCTCACTCGCCAACGCACAGTTCGCTCAGCCTGTATGCCAGGGTGCTGCATTCCTCGAGACTACTGGTATCAATTGTTTCCTCAAGTCTGCTGCAAACGCCAGCGACACCGTCGCAGCAATGGGAGTTGACCTCGTCATCTTGAAGAGAGTTGCCGTTGGCGTCAGCGCGGACAACAACGCGGGGACTAGCACTGAGCCTGTCGTCTTCAGCGGAGAGACTCCAACTATGGATTCATCTGAAGTTGGCTCCATGATCGGAGGAATGCTGGGCAACAGCACTTCGACCGTGCCGATCGTCATACCTGATGTCACTCCGCCCCCTGGCCCAATCATTAGCGGACGCCCTGCGCTTGACGGAGTCACGGCATACTCGACCTACATTTCGAATGGAGAAACCGTTTCTACTGGCACGGTGTATTCTTCGTACTTCTCTGCGAACGGCAGCTGGTATTACACCTATTATAGCGCATGGTCTCTCGCTTGGACTGACGTCCAGACCGTCTACGGAGCCGGCGAGACTGTTGTTCCAATTGCCTCGAACGAAACTGAAACGAGTGAACAACACGCGAACAGCGATGGCGGATGGACCAAGACGACGTACTCAAACATTACCGTTTTCACTTACGGACCGAACCACACGATATCTGACACCACGGAGCTGATCGGCACCAATGACTACGATGCCAGCGGTGTTCTAACATACTCGACCACCGTGACCAACTTCTACACATACACCCAAGCCGCCGAGGGTGGATCTGGTGGTGGAATTGGAGGCAGTGGTGCCGGTGTTGTCACATCTACTGCAGTCTCGTCGTACTCGACCCAAACCGTACTCTACAGTACAGGAGGCACTGGGGGCTCCTTCGGGGGTCAAGGCTCGGGTGGGCAAGTCATCCAAACTCCTGGGCCCGTCATCCCATCCGGATCGGTCTTCAGTAACCAGTTGGTGAACGCGATCCCCAGCAGCGCCGCAGGTAGCCAGGGAGGTCAAGGTGGCGGAGGCGGCGGAGGCAGCGGTGGAAACGCACCAGTAACCTCCACTTTCACCTCTGCGTTCAGCACTGAAACCTTCATTGTCAGCTCTGGCAACGCGGCTGGTGGCGGAGGTGGCGAGGGCGGAGGTGCTCTTGGCTCGACTGTACCAATCGCTGGCGGCAGTTCGGTCATCTTCATCTCGGGTGGCACAGCGTTCAGTACCGGAGGCGTGGTTTCCGGCGTTGTCTCCGTGAACGGCACTTCAGGCGCCCCCAGCGCTGTGGGATCTGGAGCAATCGTGACGGGCATTCCGACCACGAGTACCGTCACTGATATAACCGTGATTCTGAGCTCGGGTGGCACTGGCGGCGTATTCAGCACTGGAGGTCAAGGTCAGGGGGTCGGCACAGGCTCGCCCTCGGTCATCACCAGCATTGGCTCAAGCCGTGGTGGCACCTTCACCAACACGAACGCCCTGAGGACGCCAAAACCTGGTGACTCGGACTATGTCACTCCCACCGGGGCACCTTCAGGCCCTGCACCATACCCACCAGCTTCCGCGACTCCTAGCGGTAGCATACCGTCCATCAATGGGTCGATTCCAATTTCCACTGGTGCTTCGTTCACCAACTCCCAGACACTACGCACTGGAGACTTCTCCACCTCTTCTGGTCCAGTATTTTCGAGCGGACCAAGTAGCGGTAGCATCCTGACCGTGAATGCAACCCTTCCGATCCCTACAGGCACGTCCCCGGGCTCCTTCACCAACTCTCAGACGCTGCGCACCGGGTTCCAAACCACTTCACCTGGCGGCCCAGTTCCATACCCACCGTTCTCGACCGCCCCTGCCCCGAGCGGTGAGATTCCATCGTCCAACGTATCGCTTCCCATCCCCACAGGGACAGCTCCGGGTACAGCTCCTTTCCCACCCCTCTCCACCGGCCCGAGCGGTGTGATTCCTCCAGTCAACATTTCTCTTCCTGTTGGGACTGGAACCGCGCCATCCATCATTCAGACACTCTCGCTGCCCACTGGAACTGGCTCTATTCCTGGCACTTTCAGCAACACGAACAGACCTCGCTCGGGAACTTTAAGTACAGGTGCTTCTAGTGCAACCAGCCGCCCTATGGTCATCCAAACTCTTTCAACGCCTACTCAAGTCTTCACCCTCCGGCCATCTTCTTCCACTGGAGGTGCTTCCATGGCTTTGAGCACCGGCGCCTCATCCAACGGCACCACCCCGCTGTTCCCGACAGGCACTGCGCCACCCGCAACTTCCTGCCCGCCTATGGCAGTCAGCATCACGACCTTCTGGGCAACAACCACCGAATTCGGCTGCTACGACTTCTGCCCTCCCAGCCATGGCGGCTTCTACGGACCCGGCGGCGGCAGCCCCGGTGGCGGAGGCTACGGCGGCGGAAACCCCATCGTTGGTGGTGACCAGTACAGAGGACCCCAGTCTTTTGGACCGCCCGCGGCCATCTTCGCCCCGACTCTAGTCGGCAACCCAAATCCTGAGCCGACTGAGCCGACTTCTCCTGCCTAGATGGGCACCTCGCTTGCGCCCTTCAGCTGCATTTGATGATATGATGATATGATTGCGTGACTGACTGATTGAATGAATGATTCTGGGTCCTTTTGGAAGCGAGCTCTTTTATGACGGACGGATGGTTGGCAGACTGCGCCGGACACAACGCATGCAGGTCCATGTTTTGGTTATTCCTTGTTTCCTATAGCTAGCGGCAATTGATAGACTATAATGAAAAGTACCTTATCTCCAATTTTTGATTCGGTGTTCCGTGTTGATGCATGCAGTTCCCACCCAACGCTAGGCCGGTCTTTGATGAATTCCGGACTCCACTCGAAGTCTTGGACCGACTTCGCCAAAATGTAACCATTTCGACAAACGACTCGTTATTGCAGTCTTAGAACTGACAACCTGAATGCAAATCATCAACACAATCCAGACCATTCGCAATTCGAAACAGACCGCTTTCTCGTTAATTGCTATTCTCGCACTAGTTTGCCATCCTCCTACTTAGCTGCAGTTCTTTGCCGCCGAACCTCGCAAGCCCACCCCCTGAAACAAAACCGATTGGCTTTGGACATGTAGTCGCCCATCTTGCCAAACAGAAGCGGTAGTATGAATGTTGGTGGAGAAGCTAAAGACTGATGATCGTGGAAAGAAAAGCCATACATTTCGTGAGGTCGTATCAAAAATAATCTGAAACCGAGCTTCACCAAAGCCCCAAAGATCTGCCTGCAGCCCTGCTGCAGCCTGCTGCATCATTCCGTCGGAGATCCGGTTTTCTGCTCCTCCGAACCCTGCATTCGACCGCCCAAACGAAGTCAAACAAGATCCGAAAAGTGAAGGGGACTTGCCACTAGCAAAACCCCATTGGCCTACCTCCTCCCAACTGCCTCCAATCCAATTCGTTAGCGTTTCAAGAAGATCAAAATCAACGTCTCGAGTTTCCAATGGCCCGATACCGATCGTGCTTCTCGCTCTTCAGCCCATTGATCTCGCCCTCCAGCACCTTAATATCCCCGAGAGCCTTCTCGATGCTGGCCTGGTAGCGCTTCGGCTCGCGGCGCCAGCGGTTGTAGTCATCGATGTGCTTGGCACGGCGGCGCTCCTTGGCCTCGATTTTGAGGCACAGCTTGCACTTCTCGGACAGCCCGAGGGCCTGGTAAACCATTTTCATGCCGCAGGTCTCGCCGGTGCGGTACTCGGCTTGGCAGTGCTGGCGGAAGTTGCCCCATTTCCAGTCGCGGCAGGCGTAGACGTATTGTTCGTAGAAGCACATCTTTGTGGGGCGTGGGGTGAGTTGTTTTGGTTTGTTGATGTGTGGGGTCCTTGGGGGTGGGGGTTCGTTTGGGGACTGGACAATGGGTTAGCTTGGTGGATCTTGCTTGTGAAGAGGATGGGCTAAGGTGAAGGATCGATCCTCATACATGCTGGTGTTGCGGGGTGGTATGGATTGCTAGTTGATGTGGAGGCGAGCTGATTGGCAATGGAGGATTCTGAGGATGTGTTGTCAGCTCATGAGGGTCTTATGATGTCCGGTGATGTCGTCGAGTCGTGTTGGTGTTTGACCATTGCCTTGGTCTTGCACGAAGGATGTCATGGTTGTCATGGTTGAAGGGTGGATGAACATCCATTGGAAAAGGAGTAACGTACAAGAACTGGTGGACAGATGGAATATTCTTGCGGATGTGGAAGTCCAATGGCTTGAGGCTGCTGAGTTGAGGATGATGGTGTGAAGAGAAGAGCGTTTGTTCTCGAGGACAGGCCGGTATTTATGCATTTCCTTCTTGCCCTTCATCTTCATGCCAACGCATCGTCGACATCCAGCTCCATCCCATCCACGCATCAGTCGGCCCACCATTCCCTCCAATCCACCGATGCCTCGCTTGCATCGAACCAACGGGGCCTTGCGGAGACGACGGTACCCTCCCTTTCGAGTTAGTTTACCAATCGACGGCAGATGCAATGCCACCCAAGCGTCGTAGGCCACGCCTAGCCCGCACCCTTGATATTGACCCTGACGCGATCAACGTCGCCATGGCTGCGTCTTATCCGCCTATTGTTGCTAGTCCTGAGCATGCGTGCTGATGTGCTTGCTCCTCTCCTTCTCCTTCGCTCCACCGGGCCAGTCTAGCTTTCCGCGCTTGAGTTCGATGGTGTGCCGACGGCGGAGGCATATCGAGGTAGAGGTGAAGTGAAGCGCAAGTCACGTGCTGGCTCCATACTGCGGACGCATGTGTCATGTATCCCTACCACAGCAGTGTCTGCTATTGGACGTCCCGGAGACTCGTTTCGTGCACTTGAGAAACAGTTAGGAGGCCATTGACCTGTCCGACTTCGGCCAGCAGCATGCAGAGATGTGCGGCGGTCGACGGAGGTTGTTGGCCTGAGGCACACGTTTACATGTGTCAACGAAGCAACGACTTCCATCAGACCCTGCTGTGCGTTGCACTCCACCCTTGCAAGTAGATAGAGATGTGCGCTGAATGTTGCCATGGACGGTGACGGCCCTCGCGTATAGTTTCGATCGATCATCCGTCGCTACGACAGGGCCATATGCGGCGAGTTCCCTAGACGGACCATGAGTCCATGACCAGGTAAAGAGCTCCGACTGAGCGACCATGCCTGGGTCGCGTTGCATGCAATTTCCAGCTGTATCCATAATCTTGCCCACCAGTGAACATGTCGGCGAGATGCACGAGCAGGCATGTCAGACCAGCCCTAGGGTCGAAGGTGGTCCGTCATTGGGGTCGGTAGGGTATGCTCGTGCAGACGGAGGCGGGTGGGACTACTTGCCCGCCCATCGATCGACGCCATTGTTTGCTCATGTGACAGTAACCCGCCTGTGGCTACTGCGGTACGCCGTGGGAGGGTCGAATCAATCATTGGATCTGCGGGCGGTACAGTTAGATTGACGGGGATACGAAAGGCCTTCCGAGGAAGAGACGCAGCCTGGGCAAGCCTCTTCCGGCAGGATCCTTCTCGGTCTCGATAGCATGACTGCGCTAGATTGACCTGGCCTTCTCCGCTCTGTGACGTGGCAGACGTAGTATGGTGGGCTGGAAAAAGCCTATCTGTACGTTCAAATGAGAGAGGGTCAGCATCCTAGCCCACAAAGCGCGAGTTACATACCAAAAAGTCCACACAAGCACGGTACCTTTGAGAAATGGCGCCCTCCGCTCACCGGTTTGTCAGTGCGCCTTCTGATTCGAATCAGAGTCAATTCTAGAAGACTTTTTGGTAGTCGAAACACACGTGGAGTGGGAGGCAGAAACTTGATGCCAAACGCTTCAGCGGCAGAACCACACATATTTGCGGCATTATGGCCGGAGCAACTCAGAAGAGCTCGCGATCAGCCACCCTAAGGCGATTGGAGCTCCTGCCGACCCTCTCCAAGGCGAACAAAGGCAAACTCCAGCCATTGAGACTCAACCGCGTAAATTGTGATGCATGTACAGTTTCAAAGAGGCTGGGAGGACGGCGCACTGACGTCGTCTGCACGAGTAGCATCAGCAGGCGCGGCGGCTGCAATAAGTCGCTCCAAGCGTCATGTCTGCGCAGCGAGGGCCGCTGGGAAGGGAATTATGACACAAGCGCCCTTAGGTGGCGACTGCAGACGCCCGACTCTCGCTCTTCGCGTGGTTGTCGACGGTGTCGGTTCTGTGAGGTTGCAAGCCGCGCTCGAGCTGACGTCGAAATTTGCCTCCTGCAAGCACACAAGTTCTCAGTCACATGAATGTGAGGCGACGCTGGGGTACGGCGAACGGGCGGCCCTTACTCCGCCCACACATCAACTGCTTGTCTGCTGAGGAAAGAGAGATGCAGGCTGGTGGAGCCACACATTGGAATCATTGGTGCGCTGGCGTGGCAGTATGCAGCCAAAGGAGTCTAGTTGCCGTCAAAGGCGGAGCTTGTGGATTGGTTGCTGCTATCCGCACCCACAGGTGCCGGGCTCGCACGTGTATGTGCAGCTCTGCAGTCTGCTACACATGTTTCGCAATGTTCCGGAGGCATGGGATTGGACAGAGCACCTAGGTAGGCGATCCTTTGAAGTCGCAGTACATGCGTACGTGCCTGGGGCTCGCATCTCACGGGTCTGCTCTACTGTATCCGCAGCTGTGTTGTTCCTTGGCGGCCTAGAAGTAAAAGAAGCTCCAGCTGTCGTATCTAGTAGCAGGGCTACTGCCCAATGCTTTCCGATAGCCGATGTTGCAGTGGATGTTTTGATTCTGTTCTTTCACCGGGCACCGAGCTCGATGCGCGCGCTAGTGGGGACTGCAAGTGCATGTGGTTACATAGGTATCCATATCCATAGGCTGTAAGTTCATGATTGTTGCTCCGGCGGCTGGGTACTGCTTTTTCCTTTTAGCGCTGAGAGAGGGCTGGTGTGGTGTCGAAACTCGAACTGTGTCTAGAGCGAGGGTGTAGAGAAAAGGTCCACTACTGTAGTCTTGCGCAGGCGCCAACTCACATGGCTTGCCGGCGCTTGCAACGCTTTACCGGGGCCGCTGGTGACGGTCTGACGGTAAACAACTCCACCCTTCTACACCGACTTTGGTCGCCTTGCAGTTTGCGATTTGCAATAGTAATAATACATTGAGGAGCCACCGTCGAGATGGAGCCGGGCAGAGCACCATCAAACTCTGTCTCCCTGCCGCCCGAATTGCTGCTTCGCATCCTTTACTTCGTGGACGTGCCAGACCTGTTGGCAATATCCCGAGTAGGCAGGCCAACGAGATGCCACACGCCGAGGGCAAGACGTGACCGCTGACCATGGAGCAACATACAGACATGTCGATATCTTCGCCAGCTCTCTTTCGATCCTCTGTTGCACCAGCTCCGGCTCAGACAGTCGCTTGAGAACGTGAGATACCTGCTGCCTCGGCGGCCAGCCATCCAGTCCATCTCGCCTCCGATCTCCGGGATTTACTTGACTCGCACGCATATTGCCGCCCGGCGCCTGCACTGGTCGCTTGTCAGTATCCGGCTGAACCGTAGCCTCTCGCGACGGCCGAAGCTGGCCTCGCTGGTCTCCGCCAACATCTTGCCGAAGGAGTGCTGCAAGATCGACCGGCTCTCGGGCGATTTTGTCTGGGGCATTGGGGTCGCCGGGCCACTAGTTCAACGTAGACGTCGCTTGGAACGAGAGAAGCTGAAGGAAGGCTTGCGTGTGCGGTTGGAGAGAAAGGTCACTGCCATCAAGGATCGGAGGAAGGAAAGTGCTGGCGTTGGCGTTCTCATTTGGCGCATCAGCAAGAGGCTCAAACTGGCTGGCAATTCCGAGAAGCATGAGTATCTCATCAAAGATGAATGTCCCAGACAAGGGAAAGTCAATGGCCTTCGAAGATTTTGGGAAAACATGGCCGCGACGCGTGTATGAGACGCATCGATGCATTTCGTGTTCTCAATTCGACACGGGTCACATTTACATGGGACGTTTGCTACAAAATCAGCTGCATGTCCTTGGCCACTTGACAAGGCAGTCGCGCGAAGCCCATCCTGATTTCAACGTCACTTCACTTCATCATTAATAACCGGGCTGCTACACATCTCCTCACAAAGAGATAAACACAACAGCACAGAATGATAGTTTGTCTATTACTTGCATTCTATGGTACAATTGCACGGAGGCTGCGGAGTGATCGCGCCATAATATGCCTTCCGAAATACCATCCCATCCCCCAAGAAAACGCCTGTGTCGCCGCCCATTTCATCTCATCGTAAATCATCCAAACGCCTTGCCAGCAGGCCGCCGCCGCTCTTTATCTATGCAAGGTCATTGGCCGAGGCTGGCTTAGAGGCAACGCCGTTGCTCTCGCCGGGCTTCTTGCCCTTTCCGCTGCTGCCGGCGCTGGCAGCCCCGTCCTCGTCGTACAGATTGTTTGCTTCGATGTACTGGACGACGGGCTCCGGGACAAGATAGCGGATTGACATGTCGCGGCGACGGAAGAGGCGAATCTTGGTGGATGAGATGTCGTTTTGCACAAGTTGCTGGATGACCCAAATGTTATCCTTCCATTGCTGGAGTGAGGAGAGAGCTTCATCAATGTCTGTGCCCATACGCTGAAAATGTTGTTAGTGACGCGTCGTCTATCGAAAGTGAATGTCACCAACTTACCTCGACAATGAACGCTCCGTAGTTCTGCAGAATGTAATCGATATCCTTGGGCGCCCACACGCCAGGCGTGCTCATGGTCTGAATCAGATCCGCGCCGGCCAACAAAGCAATCCTGCACTTCTTCCTTCCATTGGGAGTCTCCACGCCGTCCAACACGCCGTTGATTTCGTGCTCGAAGTGATCCAGCACCTTGGCGGTCTCCAAGTATTCTCCGTGAAGCGCCTCCCAAGGGTCGACAGAGATCCAGCTGCTCTGTGCGACGGCAGATGTACACATGTTGATTCGGTGTTCTGCCTTGACGAGTCCCGACTTCTTGTACGCATCGCCGACGCATGAGACGTAGGCACCAACGACCTCAAAGTTGGAGTTGAATCTGGCGTAGTCGGCGGCCATTTCGAACATGCGCAGGTGGAGGAAGGTGATGGGCGAGAAGGAACCACAGGCAATGAGGACCAGGGGGGTACGCTCGCTGTCTTCGATTCTGCGCCTGAGTCGACTGGTAGGGAACTCATACTCGTCCATGGTCATGTCACCGCGAACGTCGTCGGACATTGTTGAGGGAGGTGGGGGTTTCGGGTTCAAGGGGAGTAGTTTGCGCAAGATAGGCTTGTCGGAGTATTGAAGTCTGGCGAGTGCTGGAAGGTGGTGCGATGTTGCAGATGCAGGTCCAGGCAGAAGTGGAACGGGTGGTCGCCGGAGCGAGTTCAAGGTGCGATGGGGCTGCGCAAGGCGTGCGACAGCCGGTATCGGGCGGAAAGGCAGCGTGGCGATGGGTTTTGTGTGTGCTGTAGTGAATAATAGCCGGCTCGACAGGTTAAAAAAGTGATGAGGTGGGATGTCAAACGAGGTGAACTGCAGGTCGGGAATTGTCAACGGAAAGGCCGGGTATTACGCACGAAGGAGCACAGAGGGACGAGGCACAACTTACAAGGGAGAGAAGGGCCCTGCAGCTGTGCAAAAGGTCGCGGAGGTCGGACGGATGTTGCTTTCAAATCGCATGGCGGGAGCGGAGTCAGTCGATGAGATTGAGGGGCCAGCCTTTTGCTAGTGGAGGGGTCTTCCCGCCCGACATCACGTGCTCATTGAGTGAATTGCCAAGTGCCGCCATCATGGTGGAAGTGTTGAAAGGACAAAAAAAATAGAAGAAGCTGAACACGCTCATATATCAATTATCCCATCACCCCCCAAGACATCATCCTTCTATGGCCATGGACCGGCACATATATGCGCCTGCTGTCGGTACATGCAATGCACTTCTCGCTGAAGTTCTTACAGTACCTAGCTGCTTCGTCAGTCTATGCTAAAGTCTGTTGACATTGCCTGTCTCCATATGGTGGTATCAGCAACTTTTGTGGATCGAAATCATCTTCATGCCGCTGAAATACTGACAAATGCCAGTACTTCGATCGTCAGTACCTCACTTGACCGAGAATCAAATGTCAGCTACTCCAGCACAGCATAAATGCGCTGGTGCTATTGAGATTGAGATGCTCGGACTTTGGTCAACGGTCGAGTGCGGGGTCTATGAGTTTACGTTATAGGAAGGAGGCACGTCACCATGCAGCCGAGCATCATGGACCAAAACACGCCCAATGCCGCCGAAATACTTGAGGTGTCCTACCTGACATCTCTCACCATTCCCCTCTGATGTTCTCACCCACTAGAATCGGTACTCATCGTCTACAAACACTTTCATCCCAACTACCATCACACCGTACCTTCATCGCAGCCGCAAACATGACCGACCCATCCAAGTACAAGTTCAACCACTCGATGCTGCGCATCAAAGACCCCAAGGCCAGTCTTAAATTCTACGAGCATCTGGGCATGAAGGTGGTCGAGCAGAAGAAGTTCCCGGACAACAAATTCGACCTCTACTTCCTTGCCTACGACTCGCCCAAAGCTGCTTCCCACGGCAACCACTGGAGCGACCGCGAGGGCATCATTGAGCTTACCCACAACTACGGCACCGAGGACGATCCCAACTACAAGGTCGCCAACGGCAACAAGGAACCCGGCAAGGGTTTCGGCCATGTGTGCATCAGCGTCGACAACATTCAGGCCGCCTGCAAGCGCATCAGCGACGCCGGCTACAAATTCCAGAAGAGGCTCGAGGATGGTCGCATGAGGAGCATTGCGTTCGCCCTGGATCCGGACGAGTACTGGGTGGAGATCATTGGACAAAACCCCGTCAGCGAGACGGAGAATGTGACGACTACTGATGTGCAAACCTACCGCATGAACCACACCATGATCCGTGTCAAGGACAAGGAGGTCTCTCTCAAGTTCTATCAAGAAGTCATGGGAATGAGCCTCAAGCGGTCCCTGGAGAACAAGGACGCCGGCTTCAACTTGTACTTCCTCGCCTACGGCCCACCTGCACCTGAGCAGAGCGCCAACGGAGTCAACCCCGTCGCCGACCGTGAGGGCATCCTGGAGTTGACCTGGAACTACGGAACTGAGAAAGAGGAGGGACAGGTATACCACAACGGCAATGACGAGCCCCAGGGCTTCGGCCACATCTGTGTCTCGGTGGACAACCTCGAGGAGGCTTGCAAGAGGTTTGAGGAGAAGGGCGTGCAGTGGAAGAAGAGATTGACGGACGGCAGGATGAAGAATGTTGCTTTCGTTCTTGGTGAGTTGATCCGCTCGACACGACTTGGATATGTGTTGACTTGCTGACTTTCGCGATACAGACCCCGACAACTACTGGATCGAAGTGATTCAGAACGAGAAGCACGGCAAGCCGCCCGGAGACTACTAGTCTGTGTTGATTGGCAGTGGAGAGCGGATCATGCTACCAATTATGTATAGTACATATGATGATATGATGAGTTATTTCAACACCTTGTCTCAATGGGCAGGCTCGACCCCTCGCAGGAAAAGATCACACTCTAAGACCACTGTAATTATTTCAGCCTGTATAGGTAGTCATGAAGCAGTAACGAAAGACGACTGATTGTATGATCTCTTAAGGCTTCCAGCACCCGGCTCGGCACGCAGGGCTCAAGCTTGATCACCACCTTGCCAAGCTGTGCTGCTTGTGTCGTCCACGGATCAAGGAGACCGAAGGTTCGGGCATTCCTTGATCTGCATCTCATCAGAAAGGCAAGAGCATCATCTTTTTGTTTATAGACTGTTCACAGTGACGAAAGAATGCTTTAACAGTTGCAAGAAGGTAGTATCAAAGAGTCTGGACACCCACAGTCGGAATCAGTTCCATCGAGATTCAAGAGCTTTGCGAAATACTTCCGCCGTTAAGCTACTGCTGCACGTGGCTCTGAATGAGCAGTTCGCTGAAAGTTTATCTTTTCACAAGACCGGGCTGTCGGCGGCACCCGACGTCACATCAGGTCTTGTTGTTATCGAATTTTTGGTCCAAAGGATCTCTTAGGTAAAGCCTAGCAACAATCGCGAACGCACAGATGTATAACATTTCCGACTAAGGTGAGGTTTATGATCATGTCGGATGTATAAGGTTCCACCTGGAAGTAAGTGAAGGTTGCGATCCCATCTCTTTCCCTGCCTATTTGTTCTTTGTCCCATCTGCCAGGGAGAAGCGACAGACGGTACCTCGCCGATATGCTGTCTTCTATTTCGACTGCACTGCTGGCTCTTGCCTCAGTGGCTACTGCAGCTCTGGTCCCGACCGCTGAGATCCAACAGAGATCTTTCGAGTATGTGATCAAACCCAAGGTCTTCATCATCTCGCTCTTCAGGCCTGAAGCGGAGATCTGGCATGGAATTCCCGAATTCGATATCCTGGCGATGAATATCACTGTCCCTGGGTTCAGCGTTCTGGTAAGTTTCTTGCTCAAAAATGAGGAACAATGGCATCTCACTGGATAACCGAAGTGATATGCGGCGCTATCAGACGCTTCAGCTCTGAAAAATTAAGTGACTGACAATGAGAGCAACAGTTCCCCGACGCCCACTGTACAGCCGATGGCGAGATCTGTCAGCTCGTGACCTCCATGGGCGAGATCAACGCCGCCATCACAGTCAACTCTCTAATCCACAGCTCTCGCTTTGACCTCACCTCGACCTACTTCATCACGGCCGGCATCGCTGGCATCAATCCCGAGGTAGCAACCATCGGATCCGTCGCATTTGCAAGATACGCCGTTCAGGTGGCTCTCCAGCACGAACTCGACATCCGCGATCTGCCCGGCAACTACAGCACCGGCTACATTCCCATTGGTAGCACGTCGCCCTCGGTCTATCCTTCGTCGATCTATGGTACCGAGGTTTTCGAGTTGAACCAAAATCTGCAACATATGGCCGCCGCTTTCGCCCGTAACGCAAGCCTCGTCGACAGTCCTGACGCCGCCGTCTACCGCGCCAACTACATCTCTGATAAGTACGCTGCGGCCCGCGGGAACGTGTCAGTTCATGAGTGCGATGTTGCAACCAGCGATGTTTACTACTCCGGCCGTCTGCTTGGCGAAGCGTTCGGAAACTACACCACACTGGCAACCAACGGATCATCTAGCTACTGCACTAGCGCACAGGAGGATAACGCAATCCTCGAAGCTCTGCTGCGCGCCGCGGCGTCAAACGTCGTCGACTTCGGCCGCGTAATCTCCATGCGTTCTGGATCCAATTTTGAGCGTCCTTGGCTTGGCGGCGATGCTGCTACCAACCTCTTGACCGCTGTTCAGGGTGGTTTCGAGCCTGCTGTAGAGAACTTATATCTTGCTGGAATTAAGGTCATCGAAGGGATTTTGGAGGGATGGAATGCAACTTTTGCAAAGGGCGTTAATGCGACGAATTACATTGGAGAGTAAGCTGTTGTCAATTGGATTACTTGTTGGAAGGTTTTGATTGCTAACTTATCTTCCTAGCATTTACGGAACTCTTGGTGGTACACCAGACTTTGGAAACGGCGATCCCGATGCGGACATCTATGCCAGATAGGCCTTCCTCCGTATGTGCCGAAGTTGGTCACACGATCTCACTGGTATCAGCATGTTTATGAGATTCTAGAGCTGCTGGTATTACCGCTTACGATGTCGTACTCCGGTGAGATACCCTTGATTTCTATCTAGCGTCTCATTGGTATTAGGACGGTTTCGATGCACGAAAGTTGCTGATACCACGGTATCAACAGACAAACTTTAGCATGAACTGAGGTTGCTTGCTATGGTGCCGTTGTCTGCAAAAGTGTCTGAAGTGTGTCGTACTCGCTCAAAGCAATTGAAAGGATCTCAAGGGGAAGGGAGGAGATTCTGCATGCTGTGTCTGTAGGTATTAGCTTACTGATCAGTCTGCTTACTCGGGGCGGCCATATCATACCCTTCGTAGGCCAAATCAAAGTTGCATGGTATGTGCTCATGTCGCAGCGCGCTAGTCCTATTGCCCTGATGCAGCCAGTGTCGAGCGTCCTGTCATGGTCGCATACGACTCTGCGATTTGCAACTGAACGCAGCAGACGTCATTTGCTGGAACATTTGCTCCTCGGGAAGCTCTCGTGGTGAAGATGATAAGAGCAAGTTTGGTCAGATGGAAAACGGAAACGCTCATCCCACATCCCGCTGCGACGTATCTGGTTAGCTCTCTCAATCTCATCATGAAGATGTTCGTGATAGTTGTCAACTAGTAAGTCCTCGGAGAGAACGCAGGTGAGGTGAAGGATGTCCCGCAAAGCTTTTCTCAGTGGGCTGTCGTAGTCTGTGGAGTTGTAGGCAAAATTGACAGCCTTGGGGTTGGGGGCGAGCGAGGTTTCCAGGCTATAGCCCACGATGTTGTCTGTGACCAAGTTCGCGGTCATCGGATCGTCAAGCTTATCTGCAAGCAACCAGAGCTTGACCTGGCGGACGAGATGACCTCCAGATTCTTCATTCCCGCAGTACGCAGGACGTTCCAATGTCTTGTTGAAGTAGACGCAGCGGGCATAGTCGACGAAAACCGCCGGGTCGTCGTCTGCAAGGACCGCGGGCTTTGCAGATGCCCAGCGGCGTAAGTTCGAGTTGTAGCCGTCCGGTTGCATTTCTCAAGCGTTGAGATCGAGGGATGAACTTCTCATGGAGAAGCGTGAACATTTGCTGCTTCTCTCCAATGCCGACCCGAACAACAATGTGCTCGTCATTGCCGACTAAACTGGCAAAGGTTTCGCCTAACTCTTCTCTGTTGGGAATCAGTCTCGAGTCACAGTTTTGCTATCTTCGCTAGCTTACCTTGCGCGTTTGATGTCCGGCGGCTCGTCTGCCATGATGGCGAGGCCGTGTGCTGAGCGATTCGTGTCGATGGGGGTGTTTGGTGCACGGGAGAGGATTGCAAGTTCTGGAAGTGAAGAGAACATGGAAGAAGGCCTCAAACCACGGTGACGTAGTTGTACGACCAAAAGCTGTAAGTGAAGAGTGGAATGGCGGCATGGGATCGAAGGGACGGGATATTGCCAGGTCTTTCTCCATGTCACCCGACCCAGATTAACGACAAGTGATCGTGTATATCGCGACGGCGAGGTGTTGGAAGTAGATCGCTGTTAAACATGCTCTGTTGGGTAATTGTCAATCTATCGCTAGTACTATGCCTGTCCAGGTCCTTTCCCATGCAAGGTTGTGCCGTATTTGCTTACATACCAACTCGTTCTCAGGGGAATGTTGTTGACAGCGACGCAGCCAATTTCAAGTAAGTCTTGATACTCGTTGTTGCAGAACGAATTTTGGAAGCTAAGTGATATGACCCAGCCCCACCGGTGTGAACTGAGATGGCGTACGTTTCGAAACGCACGCCATCTCAGGATGGTGTTTGTCATGCTGGTGGTAGAAGCACCTGCCTACCTTCTTGAAGTGGTCGCCGCCAAATGCTACAGCGACGGTTACTTCCCGACTCCAAAGTCTCTCCTTAATTGTCATGAGTTCGCGAGCGACGTCTTGATAGAACCCCGAGAGAGGCTCACTCGGCACGGCCTCAAATATACTTTTGTCTCCGTCGTATATGGATAGATCGCGCAGGAGTGCCCTCAAAGGACTTTTGCCGACAGTGGACTCGTATACCATGGTCATAGTATGCGCCGGAGGTATCAATCGTGTTTCATCAGAGTAGGAGATGAATTCGTCAACGACCAGGTTCGCGGCTTGGAGATCGCCGAGTTTATCGGCAAGCACCCACAACTTCGCCAGAGAGTTGAAGTGCTCAACAGCCGCTTCGTCTTTGCTGATGTCATCATCAGAGAGCGGCGCCATGTCTCCAAGGTAAACGCATCGTAGATAGTTGGAGAAGACCTCCGGGTCGTCATCGTCATCGTCGAGAGTTGTAGGTTCCTGAGAATCTTCTCTCCATGCGGCTGATCTGGCCGCTCTGAAGAACTCAGATCTTGGGAGAAAGAGGTCGTTGTGGAGTGTGAAGTGCTTCTGTAACGGGGCTTTGCCGACTAGAATCACGAAGCTTTCATGGAAGCTTGGCCTATCGGGTGTCAGTTCTCCAATCATGTGTTGGGCTCGCTGCTGACTTAATTTGCACGTTTGGCGGGTGGTGGTTCATTGGCCATGATGGCGGTGTTCTTTGAGGGTCGGTGGCCCACGATCTTGGATTGAATGATATGGTAGGTGTTGTGGCAGAGTTGGGAGGCTCGCCAAATCTATAAATTACAGAGAATTACGACCTCATACCGTGCTACTGCGCCCCTGTTCACACGTGGGACTATGTAGAGTCATGTGACGGGATGAAGTGATGGCAGATCAGTCTTCAGACTGCCTAGCCCGGCTCTCGTGATCGAAGGTGTGGTCTATCATCAAATGTCAACTTTACTTTCATAGTTCATCGACTTCAATCCGCAACGGCAGCACTAGGAAAGCCGAAACGCTGAATACTTCCAATGCTCGAACGAGGTTCTGCTATGCTATTGTCGAGATGCTTACCTCGCGCACATGCCGCCCCATGTCTCATTTGTTCGTGACCTCATGGAACTTTTGATCATCGCCTCGCTTTAACTCCTCCCCTCTCCGCAGGTATCCTTCTCTTCCGCTGCTACCAACACTCACAGATGGCTCTTCGCAATCATGCCGCCCTCAAAAGTCTCGCCACCCTCGAGCTTCTGCCACCCGTTCACGGTACCAACCTCAACGCAGATGAACTTCTTGTACGCATCCTCCGGCCTGAGGTCGGCCATGGCCTTTGTTTTCTCGATCCAGGGGTTCCACACGACGGTGTCTTCGAGGTTGTCGCGGATGACGTCGAGGCGTGGCTTGCCGTCTTGCAGCACGGATGTGGTGTCTTGCTTGATGGACTTGTAAACGCGGTCGGTCTCGCCGGTGATCTTGATCGAAGGGTCGGTCTGCGTGTGCTCGGTAGCGTTGAGGACCTTGTCTGTGTAGGTCGTGCTGCCCAGGCCGTTGATCTGGATCTTGGTGATGTCCTGTGAAGAGTTGTTAGGAGTGTGAACTTTAAGATGGAGGATCAGCATCAACACTCACATCGATCTTGAAATAGGTGTGCAGCAGCATCTGGAAGTCGAACGACTCCTTGCCCTCGTTGCGTACGTTGAGCATGGTCTGCAGCCCATCCTTGCCGAGCGTCACAGTATAAACAAGACCAAACTCGTAGGGCCAGGCCTTCTTGTGCTCCTCGGAGAGGTTGGAAGAGCTGAGGCCGAAGTCAAGTTTGACAGAATCATCGCCGCCCTTGGCCAAGGCGCCCGACTCGGAAGAGGACTTGCCCAGGTATTCCCAGGTAGAGTTGCGAGCGAAGCCGTGTTGTGGGAGAGCGCCGGTTGCGTGGTCCTTGGGAGGAGGTCCGAATGCCTGTCAAGAGGTCAGTATTGTTGTGCTATTCCTATCGACCAAGCATACAGCATTGCCATTGCTCGTGTTTGACGTACCGGGAAGACGATGGGTACACCTCCTCTGACGGGCTTGCTGCCATCCATGACAGCGGCGTCGCTCACGAAGATGTTCTCTTTGCCATTGTTCTTCCAGCTAACCACAGTAGCACCGTATAGCAAGATCTCGACGGAGTCGCCGGTCGGGAGGGATGCGTAAACACGGCCCTGTTCGACGTGAACAGAAGGCTGGGGGCCACTCGCGGAGGGCGAGATGGCGCTGGGCTTGTTCGGACGGTCCATGGTTGGAAAGTTGTGGGGAGTGAGTTGGTTTGGCGAGTTGAATGTTATGGTAGAGCAACAAAAGGTACGGGAATGGCGAGTTGTGGTTGGTGGAGGTAGTGTAAGGTAGTGAACGTGGGGTGGATGTTTCAGAGTGATGAAGTGGGATGTTTTGATGTTTCCCAGGGTCCTTCGATTCGTTCTTCATGACGACACCCTTGCACGCAGATCATTCCAAACGCCGACATTGATGTGTTGATACCGATGGGCGGTAACCTGTTTCTATACACCATGTACATGTACACAATCAAACCTTGCTACCACAATGTTGGTATACAGCCGGACTTCCAAGGTACTGCCTGCATGTGGAGTCGAGTTACCAGTGGACATGCTTACAAACCATCGATCCGATTGACAGGTCATTTGATGCCAGAGCAGAAATTGACTAATGTTCTGATATCTTTTGAATGTCTTTGCGTTCGTAAAATTGTGTACTTTTAATCATGTGCAGGGTGTATCTTCCATACGTGTGTCATTCGTTCGCCCAGCCTTCCAATCCTTACTATCTCGTCTCCGCGAGTTTCTTCGCATAGGTCTCAGTCCAAACCTTCATTCCATCCTCGTTCAAGTATTCCGACTGCGCAGATCTCTCAGGCGAAGGATGCCATATGAGCTCCTTCAGATTGCCCTCCACGAGTTCTCCGCTCTTTCCCTTTTTCACCCAATCCTCCTTTTCGACATCCTCGAACTGTGAAATCAAATCGAAACAACGCATGATGGTGCTCATGGGAGTAATTTGCTCGGGCGGGAATAGTTCCAGGAAGCCGGGCTCGGGAAGATTCGTCGCAACCATGGCAGGCGCAATCGCATTTATGCAGATGTTCTTCGCTTGTGAGATTGGTCCTAGACTGCGCACCAGTCCGACAAGAGCGTGCTTGGTCGCGCAGTAGATGGGTACTGCGGAGATGGGGAAGAGACCATTCCCGCTGGATGTTACGGCAATCTTTCCACCGACGCGCTTCTTCCCTGCCGCGCTGCTGTCGAGGTTCATGTAGTGCGCCGCCAATTTGATACCGTAGTACTGGCCCGTGAAGTTGACGTCGATGGTTTTCAGATTCGGCTCTTGAGGCGGTTTGGAGGGATCGAATGTGATGTTGTTGAAGATATCATCGCGGTCGGAGATACCTGCGTTCAGGCCGCAGAAGTCGAGACGACCTTGCGCGTCGTATGCTTGCTTGAAAAGGGCGGCTTGCTCGGTCCAGGAAGAGATGTCGGCGCGGATGAAAGTGGTGTTGTCGAGTTGTTCTGGCGGCGAGTTCACGTCTGCCATGAAGACGTGCCATCCGAGGGCGAGGAGGTGCTTGGTTAGGGCTAGACCGATGCCTGAACAGGCGCCAGTTACAATAGCAGTGGAAGGAGCCATGTTGACCAGAGTGTTCAAGGAGATTGTGCGGTGAAGAGTCGAGTGAGAGAAACGGGTAGGGAAGCGAATAGCAGTTCCCTGAATACTTACCGACCCTGATCAGTAAGTATACTACAGTACCATTGCAAGTGGAGTCGAGCGGCGGTTAAGATTCACATGGTCTTTGTGATAATGCTGAGGGCCATATCACCGAGGCGGCACAACTACCGACCTCGTCTTGAATTGAGGGCTTGGTGAGGGGCCGCCGAGCCCCGAGACCAAACGGCCAATCGGACCTTCCTTCAGCAATACGATGTACGAGGAGCTTCTTCCTCCAAGGAAGATCACGCGCGTGTCTTCTCAATCAACCTGCATATCCTTCGCCTCGTCCTCCAATATGCGACGCTTGCTGAAGTCACTCAATTTTACGGCGTACCACAACTGCTCGTTCTAGGCAGAGAGGATCCTTTTGGCGATTCGTTGGGTTCATGCATTAGTACATGCTATTTCGACAAAACATGGCAGTAAAGTCTCATCCCGGGCGTCTTCGGCAACGAACATGTCAAACTCTCAACAGATTGATGGCTATAGCACGGATTATTCGGAAGATGATGCGTGAGAAACACCAACGAGAGTCTGCGAAAGTTGCAATGGCAAAGATCCTGATCGCTCACTGCGTGAATGCTACAAAGTACCTGCTTGGTATCTATCCGTCCCTCTCGACGCTCTGCGAAGACCGCACGGTTCTGTATTTACCTGCTCCTGTTGGCAGCGCCGTGGACCTCCCTCCGCAATTCAAATAAAACATCATCAAACTCCCTTTCTTCCTGCGATCCAAATATCGCGTTCTTACAATCGCCCAGTATATCCCTCAGCCGGCCCAGAATGCTCTTAGGTGTTTCCCTGGGTGGAGCTTCGCGCAATGGTGTGGCGATTGCCTCCTGCGGCTTTCCTTGTGAGTCATCGCCACTCGCATTTTCATCGTCGGTTGCCATGCGTGTTTGGCTGATGTCCACGTCTGAGTCTGGTTGTTCGATCAACACGCCAGTTGCTTCGCGGCGAGAGGACGGCCGTGAAGCAGAGTCCCCTTGAGACTTGCGAGCTTCTTCGATGGCTTTCTTTGCCTTTGCTCTTCTCCTTTGCCTCTTAGGTGCAGGAGTTGACTTCGCTTCGGTGACAGCTGGTTCGGAAGACTCTTCGTTGGCTTGGCTCATTTCGGAGGCTCTGCGTTTGGATCTTGTAGAGCATGCCAGAGGGATTACGGTCGGAGGCGCAGGCGTTGGTGTCTCGGACTTCCGCGGACGACCACGACCGCGTTTTGACTGCTGCAGAACAGCGTTTGATGCTGATGGACCCCGCGGCGTCTCCTCTGTCTTGACCGCTTCCAGATTCCTCGGAGATTCAGTGGGTTGACTGGCAACAACGATGTCTTCGCCGACATCTTCATCGTCCTGTTGCGGTCGGCCGAAGATTCCGGAGATGACGCGACGGAAGGGAGACTGCTTTTGCTTCTTCGACGCTGTGCTGTCAGCGTTTCCAGTCGCGCGTTTGCGCTTGCGTCCAGATCTAGTTACGGATTGACTGCCACTAGGTGGAGGCTCCACGGTAGGTTCTTGGCTCGTTGGCGGCTCAACAAAGGAATTCTCGACTCTGCTTGTATCATCGGTTTCTTCGTCCACGTCCTGCTCCTCTTCGCCAACAGCATTCTGGTCTGCCATTTCGGTGGGATCGATGATAGTAGTGGCGTCGACCTGAAAATTCTCATCAAGTGAGCTGCTTTGATCGTTGTCCTGAATGACAGCAGCATTTGCTTCTTGTTGGAGCTGCTCAGCAGGAAGTGTGGTATCTGACGGCAAATCCGATTCATGCTGGATGCTGCTGACTTTGTGAAAGGGCACTTCTGTCCTGACAGGGGCGCTGTCCGCCACAAAGCTAGCATTCTGATGTTTTTCCAGGATGATGCTCCTCTTTCCCGCCGAGCGTGGTGGTGAAGACGACAGATCTTCAACATCTTCTTCCGGCTGCGGGTATCCTTCATGCGACTTATCGGTACTGCGCGGTGTCGGCGAAGAGCCCATGTAGCCGCTCAATTCGCTGTTCAATTCCATGTCCTGGGGAGTGCTGGCGATTGCGTCGTCGGCTGGTTGAGGTGCGAGATGAGAGAAGTCCAGAGGTCCAGGCGCCTTGCGTCTGCTACGAGGGCTAGACTTTCTGACGGGAGTTGAAGAGATATCCGGAAACATCTGCGCACCTTCGGTCTGGCGCTCTCGGACTTCCTTTTGGTGGTCGGTAATCAATTGTGAGTCGTCTGCAACAGGCAAAGGCGAAGAGTCGATAGGCGCAAACATAATCTGAGAATCATCGTGTCTTAGACGAGCTTTCGGCGTGGTTCCTTTCGAACTGGCCTTGCTCCCACTATTAGTACCACCAGTGTGAACGGTGGCTAGACCCGAAGATGTACTGTGAGATGCTGCAGTTCGTACCAGGGGACTCGCAGTACCACGGAGTAGGCCTGTCCATCTGCTGCTGGAGTCCACCTCATCATCACCTTGTGTGTACTGGTCTTGTGGTCCAGAGAACGCGGGCAAATCGACGAATTCTGCGCCCGGACCGGTCTCAGGGAAATCAGGCAGACCGAGCTCGACGTATGGTCTGGCGGCACGCAGTACATTCTCAAGGTTAGAGGGGTACCTTAGTGTATCTTGCTCGCCAAAGCACTCGTTCCAGAAAGCGATGGTACAATTCACGACGGCTCGGCTAGGGCTGACGAAACCAGCAACCATGAGTGGCTGAAGCAGTGTGAGTAGCGAGCTGTCTTTTTGCGGCAGCTCCGTAAGTTGGTCCAGAATTTGAGTCCATAAGTGCAGTAAGCTTTGCGCTACCTCCGGATTGACGCTCGCAAAGACTTTTCGTTGCTCGTCTTCGACCCATATTACTACGGCGTCCTGTATCTGACGCAGCATATTGACGAGTAATGGCGAGGGACAGATGCGGACGAAGCTCGAGAATGCGCTGAGCAAGACGAGAAGTTCGGCTTCAGGCAATGGATCCGGGCTAGGGCAAGAATAGGCCTCTCGGGATGCGTCTCTGACCAGGCTGTAGAGGTGTTCGTATGGGTCGAAAGTGCCAGCTCTTTGGGGGCCACTGCCCACACCCCACAGCGTTTTCCGTGCTTGCTCCATGGCTTGTCGGTTCTGAGGCCAACCCGCAGAGCCAAGAAGGACAGCGGTAACACTCACTTCGGTTTTGCTCTCGATCAACGCGTCTTTGTCAAGGAGAGCTTTCGACAACGGCTCTAGCACGGCGAGTATGACCCCAGCGTCGCCGGCCTTGCATCGAGCGAGTGCGATGGTTTCCGCGATCAGGGAAGTACCGGTGGTCATGTTCTCTTTCTGGCAATGCATGTTGGGCAGGCCGCCGATGGTGATGCTTAGTGCGTCTCGAATTTTCTGTCCAAGAGTACCAGCTGGGGTTGACTCCGTCTTTGAGTGTTGCAGCGCCTCCATGGCACGCTCAGCGAAGAGCTTCCAAAGTTTTGACAGTTGCTCCCTTGATTCTACGGAGGTACAGCCAACTCGAAGCGCTTGCAAGGTGCGATTGAGAAGTTGGAGCCTGGCTGCACTGGTTGCCTTGGATTGACACGCAAGCCCTATGATGTCAGTCGCCATTCGTTGCCATTCGTCGCCTTCACTTGGGTGCAATCTAGAGCACATCATTGTGAGCGTGAAGATGAGCGGCGAATACAATGCGTGCTGATGCTTGGATGGCCTTTGCGATGGGGTGGGCGCAGCCTCAGCGTTGCCTTGAGAGGTTCTTGCAAGGATGTCTTCGGCGAGTAGAGAGGGTCCAATGTAGTGGCAAGTTGTTTGCATGATGACTTGGAAACGTGTCGAAGCAGCAGCAGCATCGAGCGCACCGGGGTCACAGCACAATGCCCAGAGACGTTGGAACATGTTCATTACCAGTGCAATGGCCTCGCGAAGCTCGTTTGAAGTCTTCACCTCTTGGGCTCCAGCTTCCGCAATACTCTGTAGAGTAGCTTGCCACAAGTCGGTCGTCATCTTACTGTCCTCTCCAGTCGTACGAAGCCCTGCAGAAATGACCGGCTCCACCAAGTCGAGTACCCGACTTAACCGTGAGCGTACCCAACGAGGGTCTAGTCGTGGTAGGTCTTGCGACTTGATTGAGGTCGCCTCGAGGGCCGCAAATTCGTTCCAGACTCCAGCATTCGGACTCAACAACCCTTGTAAGATTTTGCAAGCGTTGACTCGGCCCTTGAGGCTTGCTTTGATCATTCCAGACAGAATTGGAGCTACATAAGCATCCCAATTTGTGTCCAGGTCGGCGTGACAAAGCGACGGTCGCATGCTGTAGTGTAGCAGATTGTGATAGCCATCGAGTGCGAATTGGCGTGCTTGCTTTGACGCCCTATCGCTGTTCCGTTTCTCAAAGCCAGCCATGATGGGAACCTTCAACATTGAAAGCATCGTTGCACCTGTGGAAGCATCGGGCATGACAGCGAAGACCAGCTTCTTCCACGCCAGGTTGGCTTGACTCTTGATGGCAAGATCACTTGAGTTGAGGCACTTCTGAAGTACTTGTAACCATGTCCGGAGTCTGGGCCATTTTTCGAGGGGTCGTCGTTTCGATCGGAAGAACAAAATCACCGCAGACCAGATCTGCGGCACGAGCATACCGGTCTGCTTCTCTTTGTCGCCAATCATGTTGGTGAGTCGTAGCGTCAGGTAGTCGCAGTAGCATTGTCCCTCCTCTGTTTCGGTCTCAAAGATGTCGTGGAGAATCTTGGAAGCGACTGGGTTGTTGCCAAGTAGAAGACCAGCATGATTGCCGACCTCAATTGCCCGCATGCGGGTGTCGCTAATGCTGCTCAGCATGCCGTGGAAGACATGCTCGAGCCAATCTCGAAGTCTGGCGCTCATTACAGTGGGAGTCTGGTCCAGTAGCCTCTGATATATCACAAGTCTTGTTGCGATAAGACTGTTGCCGGTGCAGCGCTCTTCAATCGTGTGCAAAGCTGTGATCATCCTGTCCGCCCGGCTTGCCGTGATGATTGAGTGGTGGAACTTTTGTTGAGCGACAAGATACAGATGCGTTTTCACCAAAGCCTTTGGTATGTCCGGTTGCTCCATGACCGTGATGGAGCGGTCGATCAAAAAGATGCGGAAATCATCGTCCATCGCCTTTGAGAGTTGGCCATCGAACACCATGGTACACGCCAGCTTCAGCGCTTGAGTGGCGATTTGAGTGTCTATGAGTCCGCTCGAGTCTCTCCAAATAAGATCTCGAGATAGATACTGTTGGAATTGAGGCATATTTGCAGCCATGGCTTGTCGGTCTGGTATTCCATCGTATCTTGTGAGGGCGCCATGCAGAGCCAAGTAAGCATCCAGCCGCGAGGACCTTGAGGACGAAGAAAGCTCCTTCAACACGGTTTGCAGCATTTTCTCGAAGCTGGCTGGATCGTTGGGTGAAAAATAGCCTAGTCGCTGTTCTTGCTCATCTGGTGTAGGTGGTGGGGCAAAACTCGAGAGTTTCAGGATCGATTTGACTGGTCTCGTTGCACGCGGGCGCGGGGTTGATCGTAACAGCCTGTCGCGAGGAGAACTGGGTACGCCGGCTTTTGGCACCTCGTGGAAAGTAGGCGGGAAAGGCGAAAAGCCGACCTTCTTGGTTGCGTTCGAACCAGTAGGACCTTCTAACGACGACACCGGTGATGAGACTGGAGGCGTGTCTGTCGAAAGCTGGCGTTTTGAGGGTTCCGAGGCATCATCGTCGACCTCCTCGTGGCCGTTCTCCAAAAATTCAAGGGCGTCCTTCACGTGCTCTCGGTCGTCTTTGCTGTTGTCTTTTGGCGGCGTGGGTGGTTGTGCAGGAAGTGAAGTGAACAGCGAGGAAGACGAAGGAAGCATTGTTTTCCGTGAACAACAATAAATCAAGAACGCTCAGGTGCTGCAGACATATCGGATGGCCAGAAACAAAGTGGGAAATGAGGCGTGTCGTGGTAAGTTCAAGTGGAAGCCGACGCGCTGACAAAAGGTGCTTTACGCGTATGGAAGTCGCGACACGGGAGAGCGGGAAGGCGCGCATGACAACGCAACGCAACGCAAGCGTGGGGTTTCTTGCTTCAAGGAGACACAAGAGACCCTGATTCATGATCACCAAGCTGTGAAGGCACGAGCTTCTTCACGCCGATCGCAAGTAAAAGCTGGATTGCATACCGACACACAGTAACTCGCTCTTCTGTAACTTATCCACTGAGAGGCCTCTTCCAAGCCTCGATACCAGTCGTCCATAATGGCACTTCCATCTTCAGGCCCAAGTGGCATCAGCGGTAAGATACGACCCTTGTGCATTAATCGAGCGTTATGCTGACATGACGGACATCACAGCAGTCGATCGCCTCCTGGCACAGTTAGAGGAGAACCTGGAAGCTGCCAAATTGTCGCTGAAACGTAAGACAGCCATTTGATGGAGAAGACCGCAATTCGTTATTGACTCGTTGAGCAGAACAGGAAGAGCTTTTGTCACAGGTGAAAGTGTACGGCAGGGATCCAAGAACCGCCGGTCCCATTTTTAAGAGACAGGTAATCGATCCTCCTAGCGTCTCAAAACTGATGGCAAAACTTACAACATCTCAGGGCATCTCAACTCTGTGTCGATATGGTCTTGACAGGGAGACGGGAGCAACTTCGCACGAGGCGCTTCGCTGCGTGGCAAACGCCATGCTTCTCAACGAGCCTTCAAGGCAGATCTTTGTTGACCTGGGATACGCGACCAAGGCTGCAGAGAGGCTGAAACTCGGAAACATCGATGATGAATTCTTGCTCTGCCGCATCCTCTTTCTTCTAACTTACAACACGAACATCGACTTTGTACCTCTAGTCAACGAACATGCACTGGCGCAAAGCCTCAACGAGCGCACTGCCCACCACAGTACAGCCTTCTCTGAATCAGGACGCAGGGGCTCGAGAGCATCTCCCATCGAGGACATGGCTATGGTAGAGGCGCTGAAACTCATCTTCAACATCACACATTTCTACCCCGATCTCATTCCGACCTTCACACCCTCCCTGAAATCGCTGGTTAACATACTGCTTCATCACGACCTCCCAACGCCGCCCTTGCAGTCGCCAATCACCTACATCCTCAATGCGCTCCTAAATCTGGATCTCAACACTGCGCAGATGACACGAGCCGAATCGAAGGTGGAGAACAGCCCCCTGTTCCCTGATCAACACCCCGAAGGAGTCATTGATCGCCTCACTTCGATCCTGTTCAAAGCAGTCAAGGAACACCCTGAAAGCGAGCTTGACGAGGCTGCGTTACCTTTGTGCACTTTGCTGCGACGAGTCTACGAAGTTGCATCGCCTGAAATGAAAGCACGAACTCGCGAACTGCTCCTCCCTGACGACCAAGACAGAGAGCAGCCTCTGGGCAAGGGGGAGACACTGTCTGCTCGTCTTCTCAAGCTTTCTTGTTCGCCGCATCTGCCAAGTCTGGGCGAAAACATTTCTAGCTTGTTGTTTGAGCTGAGTGACAAAGATCCTAACAAGTTTGTGGAAAACATCGGCTACGGCTTTGCTGCGGGCTTCTTGTCAAGTCACAACATCGACGTGCCCGCAAGTGCCACCGGCGAGGGTAGTGGCGGCCGCGACAACATCAGTGGAAGAGGAGACATCAATCCAATCACAGGTCAAAGATGGAGTGCGGAGAACAAGCAGAAGCCTAATCTCCCGGAGATGACAGAAGAAGAAAAGGAGCGGGAGGCAGAGCGATTGTTTGTACTGTTTGAGAGGCTGAGGGCTACGGGTGTGGTGGACGTCAAAAATCCCGTGCAGCAAGCGGTCGATGAAGGAAGGTTTGAGGAGCTTGATTAGGTACGGAAGTGCTTCCGTGGACCGATCACTTCGCCCACAATTCCACGCGCTTGCTCCCATACCCGACAACACTCAGCTCCCGTAGCCGAATCACGGTGCGATGCCTCAAATTTGCTCAAGGGCTTCCATAATCTTCTGCTGTGCTGACTCAAGCTCTGTGCCCAAGATTTGACGCCTTCCGTACAGGTCATGCGAGGATCTCTCGCAGATTTCCAGTCGTCTTCTCAATGCGGGCATCAAGAGTTGCCAGCTCGCAACCTCGCCACTGTCGGCGGTGCTTGGAAAGGCTCCTGGGATTGCTTTCTCTGCGCGGTGCTCAATTGTTTCCTTCGCCAGACGGAGCTCGTTGGTCTGTTCCGTCAATCTGGTCATCTCCAGATCTAGTTCATGCAGCTCTTTCTTGATTCTTCTTCCAAAGCGATCACACACACCTTATTCACTGATATCTATTTGCGGAAGACGTACAGCGTGCACTGACGCATGGCGTTTGCTCCCATTAACCGGAACATTGACTTTTATCGAGGAAGACCTGTTTGTTCTAGGGTTAGGGTTTGGGTTAAATCCTTTGTATCTTGCTGCATCGTACAATCTATGTCATGAAATGAACGATGAGACAGCTGATGATTTATTTGTTTAGAGACTGCTAGTCTGCGATACGTGTATATGTAGTCACCGTGACTGCAGGCACTGTCGTACCCATGTCACGATAAGAAACCTTGGAAGCGAACTCGAGGTGGGGCTCTCGACGGTGCTCCTAGGCTCCAGCGATTGATGAAACCACCGCAAGATTACATCTGCTCGCAATCTACCTCATCCTCTCGGACAAAATACCATGGCGGTGGCCTCATTCTTCCTTGTGGCCTACTGTGCTACTATTGTGGCATGTTCTAGCTGCCACGAACCATCACCCGCCTTTCCAGTGCCGCAGTGGAAAAGGGTACTACTGCCAGCGTTACTACTGCGGAACAAGTCACTGACTTACATGTACCTTTTCAGGGGTCTGGCCCTTGGATCACACAGACAGCGTTCGATGGCATTAATGAGCTTCTTGCCACGATCGACGAGAACCTTCTCGAAAGCTCATCCTACTCTCTCGAAGTGACATCTGGAGATGAAACACTTTGGACCAATTACCACACTTCCCAGCAACGCAACAAGGAAAGACCAGGTGTCGCATGCGTTGACGGCAACAGCCAGTACCGTATAGCAAGTGTGACTAAGGCCTTCACCGCCCTCGGTCTGCTTCATCAGCATGCAGCTGGCAACATCAGTCTTGACGATTCCGTTGACAAGTACATTACCGAGCTGCGGGATGACGAAAGTGTGATTCAGTGGAACGGTATCACCCTTCGCTCTCTCGCAAGTCAACTGTATGTGTACCATGGAGATCGTGGTATCCCCCGATCTGTCCAACGCGCAATTGCCTTCCTTGTGCTATTCAGCTGATCAGGCTGTCTGCAGTTCCGGAATCCCTCGAGACTTTGCTGCAGGGTTTATCAGAGACAGTCTCCCAGATCCGACTGTCATTGGCCTGCCTCCATCATTCGGTAATAGGACACAACCATGCCCAGACGTTGCAAACAACGGCTCTTGCACCCGCGCCGATCTTTTGAGAGCATTGAAGCAACGCAACCCTGTCTTTACACCGAATACCAAGTCCACGTACTCAAATGACGCCTTCAGCTTGCTTGGCCTCGTACTCGAGCAGTCCACCTGCATGACTTACAGCGATTATATGGCGAAAGTCATCTTGGAGCCGCTCGGAATGTCGTCGACTTCTTTCGAGAAGCCAACCGATGATCACGCCGTCCTTCCCATTGGATCAGATATCTGGGACTGGGAGGAAGGGGTTGAACGACCTACTGGCGGCTTGTATGCCAGCTCGAGCGACATGAGCAAGTTCCTACGCTATGTTCTGAAGAACTACAACTCGATCGCGACCGGAGAGAACTGGTTGTCCCCTGCCAGCTGGGGAACGGGCATCTCGAACTTTTACGGCATGCCATGGGAAATCTTCCGAAACGATCAGATCCTCAAAAACACTAGGCGGCCCGTTACTTTCTACACGAAGTCAGGCGGTCTTCCAGGGTACTACTCGCTAATCGTTTTACTTCCTGAGTACGACTTGGGGGTCTCGTTACTTGTTGGTGGCGGCGACAAGATTCTGGGCACTCTGAGAGACCTACTATTGCCGGCGTTAGTCAAGGTCGCAGAGAGCGCAATGTGGGAGTACATTAACAATGCGTACACTGGCAGAATGATCGCAACTGATCAGTCTCTGAACTCATCCTTGACACTCGCAAGCTCACCCAAGGACGGCTTGATCATCACCAACTTCATCTCCAATCGGACCGACGTCCTCGGTTTCATCATTCCCCAGTTCCTTGTACCTGATCTAGCGCGGCAAGGTATTCCATGGCATGCACAGCTCATTCCAACCATGTTGTTCAAGAACATGAGCACCAAGACCGGCGAGATCTGGAGAATGCTTGTCGTGGAAACCCGGACCGAGAACTCGTCTGTATTGGATGAGTGGTGTGTCAACGACGTTGACAGTGTCACCTACGACGGGATCCCGATCAACGAGGTTATCTTCTGGCGCGAGGAAGGACTTGTCGAGTTCTCGGCTTTCAAGGTGGTCTTCAAGTCGGTTGCCGATGAGATGGTGGCGTCTGCCTCGTTCGTATCTGGCTATATCGCGCAGTTGCAAAGACTATTGAGGCTTGACATGTAGCAAGAAAGGGCGGTATCGCAGTCAAAAGAGTATCTCCGTGGAGGGAACAAAAAAGCAAAAACATACAACAGGCGGGATTCCCAGATGGTCACCCACTCTAGTACTAGTCGCCCGGTTCAGTGCTTATGTATGGCAGAGCGGACGGGATGCCCAGTT
>Ga0265780_10000125_pt1 | contig 123476 bp, 113 predicted proteins | sample P1T30metagenome_FD_192432 | JGI IMG/M metagenome (GOLD analysis project Ga0265780, IMG submission 192432) | Plant litter microbial communities from East Loma Ridge, Irvine, California - P1 T30 | ecosystem: Environmental > Terrestrial > Plant litter > Unclassified | place: USA: California...
CCCTCGTCGTGTCGATGCTGTCGCTCCTCATCTCGGGGCTGTCTCCGCTGCTGCTGTTCCGGTTCGCCCCGGTCCTGCCGATGGGCGGTGCCAGCGCGGACAGCGGTCCGAGCATCGGGTCGAACTCAATGCAGGAAGCCGACCAGCGTTACAGCGCGTCGGATGACGACGGCGATCTGGCGTCCGATCAGACCGGTAGCTCGTACACCCCTGAGAAGACCAGCTCGCCCGAGGAGAACGATGGCTCGAGTGCGGGTGGGGCCGAAGAGGAGTCGAGCTCGGCGCTGACCGACGCTGCCGCGGGGCCCGCCGGAGCTGCCGGTGGCGGCGCCGCGGCTGCAGGCGCGGAAGGCGCCTCGGCGGCCGCTGCAGAAGAAGGCGCCGTCGCGACTGGCGCTGCGGAGTCGTCCACGGGCGTCGGGGCCGTCGTCGGCGTACCGACGATGGTGGTGGCCGCTGCGGCGCTCGCCTTCGACACGGCGCAGAGCGCAGCGAACGCCACCGCCGACATGGCGGCAGGTCCAGTCGAGGACCATGAGCAGCAGTACGGACGGGACTCCACCGGTGGGTGAGCGACGGAGGACGGCTCCGCACCTTCGGTGGGTCGGCGGCGAGGCCGGGCATCGGTCCTTCTTCGGAGGCACGCAGTCGCCGACCCGCGTCGTCGGGCTGGCCCTCTCCATCGGAGGGGCGATGCTGTGGCTGATCCTCGGCGGTGGGGCTCCTGCCTTGATCGTCGGGCTGCTCGGGGTCGGCTGCACCATGGTGGTGACGCAGCGGACACACAACGGCACGATCCAGGAACGCCGGCGGAAGCGGTCGCGTTGGGCGGCGCGAAGACGGTTGGGTACGGACAGGTTCGTCCCCTTCACGCTGGCCGGATGGGATCAGATCCAGGCCGCAGCGAAGAGCACGGACAGACGCGAACGGCGACGCGCCGAGGTCGCCGCGCGACAGATGCGTGCCAATCCGGATGGATCGGACGGGATGGGGTGGCTCCAGCACGGCGCGAACGTGCCCGGCATCGCCTGGCATGCGCCGGTCGGTGAAGAGTCGTACCTGTCGGTGGCGTTCTCCGTCTCCGGGCAGCTAAGCGGCATGGAGACAGCCGGTGCGTTGCATCGTGCCGCGACGTCGTGGGGCAAGTTCCTGGCGCATTGCGCCGCCCCGGTATCGCTCGTCCGCGGCGTGCAGACGCTGACACGGGTACTCCCGCCGGACACGGCGAAGCACGACATCTGGTACGACCGCATGCGAGAGCCCCGCGACGCCGCGGCGGGTTCGGAGGAGCTTGCTCTGTACGACGCGCAGCAGTCCTCCTACGCGGAGGTGCGGCGCCGGGCGGCGGCGGATGCGATGGTGCAGCGGCACTTCGTGGTGCTGTCCTGGCCTCTGACGCCGGCGTTCCTCGAGTCCGCGGCCAAGTACGGTTCGGGTCGCGATGGCTGGCGGGAGCTCATGGCCGAGCAGATCGCCGCGGCGGCGCGGGATCTGCGGGAGGCGCGGATGGGGGAGGTCTCGCCCCTGACGGCGCGGCAGACGGCGGCGCTGATCATGCATCAGCAGAACCCGTCGATCCCGATCGACATGCGCTCCAGCCGACACATCACGCCCCTCGCGGTGGGTATCGGCTCCTACGACGAGTACTCCGCTCACGTCGTCGATGACGGCTACGACCCGACGGTGCTGCGTGAGGAGGATCCGGTCGAGTCGGCACCCGCAGTGACCTGGTGGCACCGGACCGCGGCCATCCACGGTGAGGACCTCGCCAGCGCCGGACGATCGCCGCTGTGGACCTTGGACCTGATGATCGGGCGCGAGCTGGGCTTCATCCGCTCGGTGTCGTTCCACCTGGATCTGGTGCCAGCGTCCGAGGCGAAGGCGGCCGCGCGGCAGGACGTCGTGCGAGATGCGGCCGGCCTGTATGCGCAGAGGAAGAAGGGTGTCCTGGTGTCGGACGAGTCCGAGGGTCTCCTCTCTGCGGCAGAGCGACGGCGACGCGATCTGGCGGCGGGGTCACATCATCACGGGGTGTCGTGGATCGGGTACGTCACCATCACGGCGCCGACGCGGGAGGAGCTGGCGCAGGCGTCGCGTCGGTTGCAGAGCGTGTGCGACACGGGGTTGGGCATCGATCGCCTCGACTGGCAGGACTCCTTCCAGGCGGCGGCATCGGGCACGACCTGGCCCATTGGCCGTGGGCTGCGCCCGCACAGCTCGTCCGCAGCCGCGCGGTTGATGTCCGTGCTCGCGGGCCGCGGCGACAAGGAGGCCCTGTCATGAGCTCCACCACGAACACGTCCTCGACATCACCCTGGTACGCGAACCTGCCGGGATTGCGCTTCCTCGCCCCGCCCACGATCGCGCGTGACGCTGACGCCTCCACCCCGGGATCGTCGGACGCCCGCGTCGAGGTCGCGCCCTTCGTCCTGCCCGGCGGGCAGCTGCGGCTCTCGCCACGAGCGGCGAGTAGAGGCTGGTACGCCCCGCGTCTGACCGGATCGCCGACGACGACGAAGCAGGCGGAGATCCTCAACACGGCGGTCATCGGCAACCCCACGGGGGACGAGGGCATCGTCAACGGCCGGGACAACCTCTCGCAGTCGATGATCTCCTTCGACGCCCCGACGGCCTACAACACGGCACCGGAGCGGCTCATCTCCTCGCCGAACGTGATCGTGCTCGGCACCGTCGGCTACGGGAAGTCGTCCCTGACGAAGACCGTGGGTGTCGCCCGTCCGCTGGGGCTCGCGCATCGTCGAGCTGTCGTGTTCGACAAGAAGGACGAAGGCGGCGCCGGCGAGTACACGGGCATGGCACACCACCTCGGCGCGGAGCCGCTGCGCTTCGACCCGGCCGGGGGAGGCGTGCGCCTGAACCTGCTCGATCCGCTCATCATGCGGGGGTCCGGGCTGCAGGGGCAGATGGAGCTGATCAACGCCGTGGCGCGCATCGCGCGGAACGACGTGGCGGCGACGGAGTGGGAGGAGAAGGCGACCCGGTTCGCGCTGCGGCGGATGTACGCCGACCACGAGACGTCGCCCCGGTCGTTCACGACGACGGACCTCATGCCGTACCTCGGCACGGTGCCAGCGGACGAGGGTCTGACCGGTGCCTCGGGTGAGCGCTTCCATCAGGCGGGTCTGTCGATCCGGTTCGGGTTGGAGAACCTGCTCGAGACGTACGCCGGCGTCTTCGACGGGGAGACGTCGGCGCAGGTGGACCTCGCGGGCAAGCTCACCGTGTTCGACGTCTCGCAGCTGCCCGATGCGGGGCCGGCCATCCCGACCGTCATGGCCGTCGGGCACCAGTGGCTCCTTGGGCGGCTACGACGCGAGCGTGGCTTCATCACGAACGTCGTCTACGAGGAGGGCTGGCACATGATCGGCGGCCCGTCGGCGCGCCTGGTGAAGTCGAACCAGAAGCTCTCCCGGGCGCTGGGGATCTCGAACTGGTTCGTCATGCACAAGGGCACCGACATCCCCAAGGAGTCCGAGGGCTACACGGTGATCCAGGAGGCCCAGACGATCTACGCCTATCGGCAGGACCGCCCCGAGGACGCGCGATGGGTGCAGGAGACCTTCAACCTCGCCCCGGACACCGCGGGCCTGCTGATGAACCTCCGTCCCGGGCACTGCATCTTCAAGTACGGCTCGAACCCCGAGACGCACATGCGCCATCTCCGATCGCGGTGGGAGGCCGCGGTCACGAACACGGACACCGGCATGGCAGGCACCGGTGCCGAAGATGCCGAGGCGTGAGCGGGAGCCCTGATGAGCAAGGCCCTGATGCTCGTGCTGACGTGCGTCCTCATCGTCGTGTTCGGCGGTGTCGTGCTGATCACCGGAGGCGGGTCGGCGCAGGGCGCGTGCGTCATCACCGCGGATCCCCAGGCGGCGTCCGCTCATGACGCTGTCGCCGGGTACTCCGGTGACCAGCTCGCGAACGCTGCGGCGATCATGAACGCAGGGGCTGCGCTGGGCGTCGACGCACAGGGGCAGACCCTGGGCGTGATGACGGCGATGGGGGAGTCGTCGCTGACGAACATCGATCACGGCGACATCGTGGGCCCGGACTCCCGTGGCCTGTTCCAGCAGCGGGACACCTGGGGCACCCTGGCGCAGCGCATGGACCCGCGACAGGCGGCGACGCTCTTCTTCCAGCGCCTCCTGCGGGTGCCGAACTGGCGCACGCTGACCCCGACGGCGGCCGCGCACGCAGTGCAGCGCAACGCCGACCCGGAGCACTACGCCCCCTACTTCCCTGCGGCGACGGCCGTGGTCCGAGCGCTGAGCGGCGGGTCCTCCGCATGCAGCGCGGGTGTCTCCGGGGACGCTCGCGCGCTGGCGGCGCACATCATGGATCTCACCGCCCAGGGCAAGGTGACCTGGTTGTCGGCGACGCACCGCTCGGAGGTGCAGGCCATCGCGGACGGGCAGGTGGTGCCGAACTGCGGCGTCGACACCCGCATCCTCCAGGTCATCACCGTGGCCGCGCGGACGTTCTCCTCCGTCGGGGTCTCCGACGTGAACCGGCTCTGCAGCGGAGAGCGGCCCGGCGCCGGCGATGCGTCCGCGCACGTCGTCAACGGCGGCGGCCACGCTGTCGACTTCTACGCATTCGACGGGACCCCGACCACGGGTGCCGATGCGAACGCGATCAAGCTGCTCCGCACGCTCGGCCCGGTCATGGCCGACGGCTCCGGCACGGGCCAGTCGCAGTGCCGTGCGGCCGCAGGTGACGCACTCGACCTGCCGATGACGCAGTTCCCGGACACCTGCAACCACATCCACGTGCAGGTCGACCCATGGGGAGATGAGCCGATGAAGCTCGCCGCATCTGGAACTTCGTGATGGCCGGCGCGGAGCACAGGCAGAGGAGTCGCCTGTGAACGGGATGACGCGTGCGAACGCACTGACAGGGGCACTCATCGGGATGCTGCTCGGTGCCGTGTACCTCGGTGTCCACATCGGCGCGGACCTCGCTGGGACCGGATCGGCGTACTCGTGGAACGCGGTGCAGCTCGCGATGGGTTTCCTTCGTGGTGCACCGTGGCCGGGTACGGCGGCCACCATCGCGACCGTCGTGTTCGCCGTCCTCGCTCTGGCGGGGTTCACGGCCGTCTTGATGTGGTCGGCGCGACGAACGGCGCGACGGCGTAACAAGGCGTCGATCAAGCTGATGTCCGCGACGCCTGAGAACGCGATCCTGCGCCGTCGGGCGCGGTCTGCGGAGGCCCGGCGGCTGCACCCGACGGCACCGCACGTGGGTCCTGGGCAGAAGGTGGCTCGCCTCATCGGTACTCGGACATGGATCTACCAGGGCTGGGAGGAGACGGGCGTGTACCTGTTCGGCACCCGCCGAGGCAAGACGTCGGGCGTCGTCGTCCGTCATGTCGTCGAGGCGCCCGGGGCGGCGATCATGACGTCCAACAAGGTCGACGGGGTGGGGCAAGTCCTTCGTGGACGCCGCGGCCGCGGTCAGGCATACGTCTTCGACCCGAACCGGATCTACCGGCACGAGGCCGGACCCGACTTCGTCTTCAACCCGCTCGAGTACGTGGCCTCAGCCGAAGACGCGCGCGAGCTCGCGGAGATCTTCGAGGCGTCGACGCGGAAGGAGGGTGACCGCGGAGGGGATCCGCAGTTCGACGAGCCGGGCCGCGACATGCTCGCGTACTTCCTCCTCGCGGCCGCGCTCGATGAGCTGCCGTTGTCCCGGGTGTACCGATGGATCACCAAGCAGGACGCGGACGCGGTGGTGGAGATCCTCAACCGTCATGGGAAGCGGGGGCCGGCGGAGACGCTGCTGGGGATCGAGAAGTGGGCCGACCGGACGCGTCAGAGTGTCTACGCGACGTCGCAGCGCATGGCCGGCGCGCTCGCGTACGACGAGCTGCTCGAGTGGACGTCGGCCGAGGGGGTCCGCCGGTTCGACGTCGAGGCGTTCGTGCGCTCGGAGGACCTGTTGGTGCTGCTCTCGAAGGATGGAGTCGGCTCCGCCGGTGCCATCCTCACGTCGCTGGTGCGCGCGATCTGCAAGACCGGAGAGCGGGTCGCCCAGCGCTCCGGCGGCCGGCTCCCGGTCCCGCTGGTGATCGAGCTCGACGAGTGCGCGAACATCGTGCGGTGGCCGGCGCTGCCGTCCGTGTACTCGTTCTACGGCTCGCTGGGTATGCCGATCAACACCTACTTCCAGTCGAAGGACCAAGCGGTAGAAGCGTTCGGACAGAACGGGTGGGGGGCGATCTGGGGCGCCGCGGTGACCCGCGTGTTCGGCGGCGGCGCCATGGACCCCGACTTCCTGCGCGGACTGTCGAATCTGATCGGGGAGCGCGACGAGGTGACGTACAGCGGATCCATGCAGGACACCGGTGGGTCCTCGACGTCGACGAGCACCAGGCGGATCCCGATCCTCTCGGTCGATGACCTGGCCAATCTGCCCCTGTGGCGGGCGGTGGTCTTCAACTCGAACACCCGGCCGGTGATCGTGGACGCGGTGCCGTGGTTCCGCGACCCCCGCTTGCGGTCGCTGATCACGGGCCGCTCGCGCACGTCGACTCCGACTGCTAGCAGAGTGCTATTTGACCGCAAGGCAGGTGACGGATGACCGACCACGCCGACTCCCGCGTTGACGCACCGCCACCAGACGAGGCCACGCACCGAGAGGCCTCAGGAACGCCGCGATTGGACGATCTCTTCGTGGACTGGGTGATCGAGCACTGCTCGATCGTAGAGTACGTGTGGAGCGAGAAGCGCCCGGCGTGGTGCCCGGAGTGGTGGAAGCATCCGGAGGCCGTGGAGCGCCTGTTCGCGCTCTGGACGGCCCGGACGCAGGCCTACGCCAACGATGACGACCTCGCGGCTGTCTCGTCCTGGTGGGTGTACCACTGGGACCACCACGCGCCGATCCTGTTCGACTCGCGCACGGGGCCGTTCCGCCATTGCGACAAGGCGCTGGGACACCTGCACGAGCTCGACGGAAAGCACATGCCCGCGGTGGAACCGGAGCGGCCCCCGCCAGGCTGGAGACGCTCGACGCCGACGCAGTAGGCCGCTGTGTCGACCAGACGAGGGGGGACGGCTACCTCTCTCGGCCGTCATCCCCTCGAGCGCGATCGTCGTCACGCAGCCGGTGCTCCTGGTCGTCGGTGGTGCTTTCTTGGGCTTGGGCGGTCACGCCTGCGCGGCGGAGCTCCTCGAGGCGGGCCTCGGCCTCCACGCGCTTCTGCTCGCGAAGCCGGTCGGCAAGCGTGAGCGGCGCCGCCGCGGCGCGCCCGCGGAGCACGGTGGACGTGTGCAGGGCCGTGACACGGCTCTGCAGCTCGGCACCGAGCGCCTTGTCGCGGTAGCCGACGGGCACCGCGTCGGGCTCGGTCTCGTCGATCCCGTAGCGGCGCCGGAACAGGTCGACCTCGGCCGCGAGGCGTGTCCAGTCCGCCCGGCGCTCATCCTCGGGCACGGCACCGATGCCCTGTGCCCACGCCGGCGGTTCCGTGGCTAGGGCTTCGCCGCGCTCCTCGAGGCGGGCGGTGAGGTAGTCGTAGCGTTCGGCCAGGTGTGCCCGCCACGCAGGGTCGGTGTGCCGGGAGTCGACGGGTGCGCGATCAGCGATCCAGGTCGGCACGCCGTCCTCGCGCGGCGCCGGCGGGAAGGCGTCGATGTAGGTGCGCACGTCGGCGTCGACGCGGGAGGCGAGCACGGCCGGCTTGCTGCGGGCGTTGTCGAGCGTGCCCTTCTCCCAGGCCTGGTACAGGGCGTCGACCGGGTCGTAGCCGCCGCGCTCGGCGCGGCGGAGGGAGGACTCGAGTGCGCCCCACGCCCCGTCGCCGAGGAGCTCGCGGGCGACTCGGCGGCCCACGGCCTGGCGGGCGATGCGCTCGAACCGGTTCGCGTCGGCCCGCTCGGCGACGTCCTGGTACTGGTCGACCAGCACGACGAGATCTCCGACGCGGGTCTGCTCGGCGCGGATGGTCTCGTGCGCGCTGAGCATGCCGTCGGAGTTGTTCGCGATCTGTCCGAGTACATCGCTCATCGACTGCCCGTCGTCCGCCTCGACGTAGAGGCGGTTCGACTCCTTGCCGCGGGTCATGGCCACGTAGGCCATCGCGCGGGTGGTGGAGCTGTCTGCGAGGACATGGGAGGTGTCCGCGGTGAGGCCCTGGGCGCGGTGGACGGTGGCGGCGTAGCCGAGCTCGACGCTGCTGGCGACGTACTCGGCCGGCAGGATCACGCTTCCGCCGTGGCCGAGGTGGGTCACGGCGAGGGATCCGTCGCGGAGGACCTGGTCGACGCTCCACCGGTCGCCGTTCTTCACGCGGTCGCGGCCTCGGTCGGTGCGGAGCTCGTGGGAGTTGACGCGGGTGACGATGAGGTCGCCCTTGTGCGCGCTGAGTCCGTCGCGGAGGTCGACCGCGGCGCGGCCGGTGACGGTGCCGTCGCTCATGCGGAACGCCTGCGCGCGACCGTTGAGCTCGGCCACGGTCTCGTTCCGCTGGGCGAGCATCACGGACTGCTTGCCGGCGAGGACATCGGCCTGCCAGGCGCCGAATACGGCGCCGGTCATCCGGTCGATGTCGCCGGCGATGATGCGGCCTTCGCCGAGGTACCAGGCGAACGGGTCACCGGCCTGCAGGGGATCCCGCAGACGCTCGGACGCGGCCGCCTCGGCGGTGTTCGTACTGCCGTCGGGGTTACGGAAGCGGTGGATCGTATCGAGCTTGATGGACCCGACCTCGCGCTCGAGGAGGCGGAGGGCGCCGCCGGCTTCGATGGCCGCAAGCTGGCGGTCGTCGCCGATGAACCGGACGTGCGCGCCGTGGAGCTCGGCGACACGGACGACCTTGGCGAGGTTCACGGTGCCGGCCATGCCTGCTTCATCGACGACGATCACGTCACCGGGGGAGAGGTCGACGCCCTCGATCGGACCTTCGTGCCGGTTGAGCTCGTCGAGGCTCCCGAGGCCGTAGGTGAACGAGTGGATGGTGCGGGCGGGGACCTCGAGCGCGTCGGCCATGACCTGCGCGGCCGCGGCCGACGGGGCGAGCGCGACGAGCTTGCCGCCCTCGGCCTCGACCGCGCGCGCGGCGACGCGGAGCGCGGTCGTCTTGCCCGTGCCGGCCGGGCCGGAGCCGACGAGCAGGCGGGTGCTGGATGTCGCGAACTCACGGGCGAGGGCGAGCTGTCCGGCGTCGAGCTTGTGCGCGCCGCTGGTTTGCTCCTCCTCGGCGATGCGGTCGAAGGTCTCGCGGCTCACGGGTCGGATGGTGCGATCGCGGGCCGCGTCCAGCAGCAGGTCCTCCGCCTCGAGAACGGTGCTCGAGGTGAAGAGCTGCCGCCCCCTGTGCTCGTAGATGCTGGTGCCGTCGCGGCGGGTGAGCGGCGCGAACGCTGCGTGTGGGCCGTCCGGGGTGAGGGCGAGAGATTCCGTGCTGAGCGCGCGGCGGGTGATGGCCTCCGCGGCGTCCTCGGGGACGTCGATACCGGCGATGCGCGCGCCCTGGATGTAGCGGCGGGCCTCGGCCTCGATCATGTGCGGACCCCAGACGGGGTGGTACTCGGACACGGTCTCCACGATCTGCCTGGCCGCCTCGTCGGCATCGAGCCCTTCCAGGTCTCCGGCGGTCTCGGCGCGGTCCTTCGCGGCCGCCCGCGCGCTCGCGAGAAGGCCCCGTACTGTGCGCCTCCCGACGGCCTCGGTCGCTCGTGCGCGCCACGCGTCGCGGAGCGCGGCGAGGGATCGGCCGCTGTCCTTCATGGGGCGGGTGTCGAGGGTCGCCTGCTGCGCGAGCTTGATACGGGCCGCCTGGCTCGGGGTGCGCGCATGCTCGGCGGTGTACTCGCGCTCGAGCTTGGCGAGCTGCTTGCGGATGTCGGTCGAGCGGGTCGAGAAGCCCACCAGGAGGCCCTGATCGATTCCAGCGATCTCGACCACGGGTCGCTTGCCGGCGGTGACGATGCGGTGCTCGGTGGTGACGCCGAGGGCGTCGCAGACCCGCTCCATCACGCGCGAGTTGTAGAACTCCGACGCGGCGACGCCCTGGCGGTGGAGGAGCTTGGAGTCGATGGTGCGCCACTTGCCATCGGAGCCCTTGACCTTGTTCGCGACGACGAGGTGGTCATGCAGCTGCGGGTCGCCGGTGCGGGAGTCGTAGTGCCGGAACCGGGTCGCGACGATCCCGCCGTCGACATCGATCTGCGCGACGCCGTTGCGGCCGGCGCGCGTGGCAACGGCCTCGCGCTCGAGGTACTTCACCGTGTCGGCGATGGCGTCTTTGTGGGCCTGCTCGATCGCGCGGCGGGTCGCGTCGTCGCCGAGACCCCACAGCGTGGAGACGCTCTTGGCGGGGGAGAACACGAGGTCGAACCCGGCCACGGCCTGCTGCGTGGGACGTGACGCGGCGGTGATGTACCGGCCGAGCTCCTCGCTGTCCGCGGGCTCGCGGCCCTTCGCGCCTCGGAACGCTTGGGCGCCCTCGCGGGTGCGGATGGCGCGGCGCTCGGCGGCGTCGGGCTCGCGGTGGTTCATGCGCTGGAACTGGGCGTAGCCCTCGTCGATCTTCTCGCGGAGGTCGCTGCCGCCGGTGCCGTAGGCGTAGTAGGCACGGCCGAGCTTGGCCGCCGCGGTAGCTTCGTCGACGCTCGCGCCGGCGGCCTGCGCTTCGGTGATGATGCGCTCCGCGTCAGGGTGCAGGCCCTCGCCGTAGAGCGCCTTCATCTGCTCTTCGGTGACGGTGCCCGAGACGCCCAGCGCGTCGAGCCCGGAGCCCATCCAGACGCCGGGTGGGTTGCCCTCGGCGGTGTAGTAGTCGCCCAGTTCGCGGCCCGCTTCCCGGGGGACGTCGCCGGTGGCGATCTCGCTCGTGTAGTAGGCGTACCCGTCCCCCGCGGAGAGGATGTGCATCGTCATCACGGGCAGGACGGTACCTCGTTGATCAGTGATGCCAGAGGTGTGATGCACAGGGGAGCAGAGGGACGAGCGACCAGGGGCAGCCAGCAGCGAAGATGTTGCGCCGGAAGGGCTGCGACCGAGGAGGGAGCGAGCCGAGGGAGGAACGACTGACGGTAAGCGAGCGGGAGCGCGCAGCCCTTCCGGCGAGCCGGCCGGGGCCGGCTCGCCGGAAGCTGGGGCGCGGAGCGCTCCGCATACTCGTGCACAGCCCGGACGGACGTCGGGGGAGGGGTGGGATAGTGATGCCCGCCCACACCGCGAGGAGGTCCACATGGCAGAGGTCCGCAAGTCCGCTCGGCAGGTCGCGGCGCGCAAGCGCGCACGCACGCAGGCAGCCGAGTTCCGCGCCCGAGAGGATCGTCTCGAGCAGCTCGCGGCCGACTACTTCGTGGCGGCAGACGTGCTCGACGAGATCGATGAGCGAGCGGAGCAGGAGATCCGGGCGGTGCGCGAGCGCGCGGCCGCGGAGCGGGCGGCCACGACCGTGGAGCTCGACGCGGTCACCCAGACGATGCTCTCGCTCGGCGTCTCCCGGAAGGAGGTCGCCGACCGGCTCGGCATCGCGATACGCGACGTCAGGAAGGGCCCGGCGAGTCCGCGCGAGAGCACGTCGACGGATGAACAGGACGCGCAAGCGCGCGAGCGGCACGATGGGGAGCACGGGTAGCGGCTCCGTAGTAGGCGTTAGGTCTCGATCACCACAGGGTGGGTTGGTCTGGACCGATGCCGTTGAGGGCTCGGCGGATGCGGTCGGGATCCCACCCGTAGGCCTTCACCGCGTCGCGGAGCTCGCGGGAGCGGCGGGCGCGCTCGGCACGCGGGAGGCCTCGGTAGGGCGTCGTCGTCCACCGGTTGGAGTGCCGTCCCCTCTGCGCGCGATCGAGCATGTTCATCCGGTGCGTGCCGGGCGCGAGGTGTGACGTCGCGGCGTCGACAGCGACGTGCACGCACAAGGGGACGTCGCACGAGTGCAGCAGCAGATCCGACGACGCGAGCGCCTCGCCGGTGACGTCTTGAAACGCGTAGCGCGAGGGTCGCACGGCCCTTTGGCCGTGCCCTGTGACGTCGATCCAGAACCTCCCGTATCCGTCGTCGGAGACGGCGCCGGTCCAGATCCAGCAGTCGTGCATGTCGGGTCCCTTGACGACGTGTCGCCAGAACCGTTCCTGTTCTGAGATGTTCACTGCGGCTATCGTCCTGCGGTGCGTGTCGAGGGGCACGATGGCGCGCGGTGGTAGCTGCGTGCGGGAGGGGTGAAGAGCGAGCTGGCCTATCGCTCGCGCTCCCCGGCGCCACGCGCGGGGTCCCGCACGGTCGGGTTCTCGTATCGTGCTGGCTCGGGCGGGGCTGTACGTGCGGCCGGGGCGGTCGCCTGCCCTTGGGCCGCGCGGAGGGCAGCCAGATCGCGCTGCGCGCGTCTGTCGCGCCCGCCCTCTCCCGGGGCGGCCTCGGGCGCGCGCTCGACAGGTCGGTCGACGGCCATCTGCCGGAAGACGGGGACGAGCTCGGCGGGATGCGGCTCGTACGCGAACAGGTCAGGGCCGGACCACTTCGACGCCTCGTTCCACGTGTCGGGATCTACGCGGTCGTACTCGAGCGTGAAGCTCGAGAGCTCGGCGACGTGCTCCATGAACACCTTGGACGTGCGCCCGTTGCCCTCCCGGAAGGGATGTGCCTGGTTGAGGTAGGCGAACACCGTCGCGGCCTGCTCTCCGAAGCCGTCGCGATCCAGCTCGATCCACGGTGTCGCGTCGACGAGGCGATGCACGTCGGTGAGGTAGCGGTCGATGGCGCCGCTCGAGACGTCGGCGAAGCCGACAGGGGTGCCCTTGTAGATGGGGACGGTCCGGTACTCGCCGGCCCAGTCATAGATGTCCTGGAAGAGGTGGCGGTGGATGGCGCGCACGTGGTCGGCGTCGAACGTCCGGGGGATGTCGACCTGTCCGCTCATGAGCTCGGTCTGACGGTCGATCGTCGCCGCGTACTCGAGCCCTGCGAGAACGTCACGGTCGCGCTCACCGAAGTGGTTGCGCAGCGTGCCGGTCATGGCGACCGGGTCGTAGGTCTCCGGGTAGAAGTACCCCGCCCACAGGTCCCGATCCGCTGCCATCAGCTGGCGAGGACCGTCACCTTCCGGCGACGCTCCGCGGCCTCGCGCGAGCGCCGCATGTACTCGTCGCGGTCGATCGCGCCCCGCACCTTGTCCGTCAGGTTCTCCACGTCCTCGCGGTTGGGCTCCCAGCCCTCGTGCCACGCCGAAGCGAGCGACTGCACGACGGCCCGTCGCTGCGTCCCGTCCAGCTGTGCGAACAGCTCAGGCCAGCGCTGCTCGATCTCGAACTTCTCAGCCATGACAGCCCCCTCACGCGTTTATCGATTTTACCAAGTGGGGACTACTGCCGGGTAGCTCTCCCACCACACCCTCCGGGCTGTCGCGGCCGAAGCCGTTGTTCATGCCGTGACAGCGGCGGTCGATTCCCGGACGATGAGCGTGGACGCGAGTCGGACGGTCGGGGTGTCGACCGGCTCGCCGGCAGCGACCTTGAGGAGCAGCCGGGTGGCCTCGGAAGCCATGCTCGCCAGCGGCTGGCGCACGGTCGTGAGCTGCGGGCTGACCCAGCGGCAGAGGTCGACGTCGTCGAAGCCGACCACGGAGAGGTCCTCGGGTATGCGGATGCCGCGGTCTCGTGCGGCAAGGTACACGCCGTAGGCCTGCTCGTCGGAGCCGCTGATGATCGCAGTGGGGCGTTCGTCGAGGTCGAGGAGTTCTCCGCCGTACTTCTGTCCTCCGCTGATCAGCGAATCGCCGTGACGGACGAGGTCCTTGTCCGGGGGCAGGTCGGCGCGGCCGAGGGCGCTCGTGTAGCCGTCCAGGCGGTCCTGGTGGCATTCGAGGTCCATCGGGCCGGTGATGAAGCCGATGCGCCGGTGTCCCAGGGCGAGGAGGTGCTCGGTGGCTTCGCGACCGCCGACCCAGTCGGTGGCGGACACGGTGGCGAAGGATTCGGTGTCGCTGCCGAGGGGGTCGATGGCCACGACGGGGAGCTTCAGCTTCGCGAGCCGCTTGCGCGCTTCTGGTGTCCATTCGGACACCACGAGCACGATCCCGTCGGACCCGCGTGCGGCGATGCGGTCGATCCAGTCGGGCGCACCGGAGGGGGTGTCATGGGTGACATTGAGCACCATGTCGACGCCGGCACGGGCCGCCTCGGCTTGGGCTCCGCGGAGGAGCTCCGTCGCCCATTGCGTCTCGAGGCTGGACACGACGAAGTCGATGAGGGACGCGTTGCGCTTGGTCTTGCGTCGCGCGTAGCCGTGGTCCTCAATGAGGCGCTCGATCTCGTCGCGCTTGGAGGCGGAGATCCCCGGCTTCCCGTTGAGGACCCGCGACACGGTGGGAATCGAGACGCCGGCCGCTTCGGCTATTTGCGCCAGTGTTGCGCCGGTCTCCGCCATTCGACTCCGCCCCTAGATCCCGCTCTTCCCTGGTCTTGACTCCAGAACCACGCCCACTCTACACTGCAACTCATGCGCAACTTGCGTTGTAACTTGCAGGCAAGTTGATCGCGGTTCCTCCACCGGAGGGCTGCACACCTGAATCCCATGGACACTCCGCAGAGACGCGGAGCTTGGAGGAGAAGCTCGATGTCAAAGAAGACGTTCGGACGGCAAGGCAGGCTCGCGATCGTCGCAGCCGGCATCCTGGCGGTGTCGCTCACGGCCTGCAGCGGCGGGGGAGCCCCGAGTGACCCCGGGTCCGCTACCGAGGGGTCGATCACGTGGTGGGGGTGGACGCCGGACAAGCCCTTGGCGGACAAGCTCATCGCCTCCTTCAACGAGGAGTACCCGGACATCAAGGTGGAGTTCGTCTCGAAGCCCATCGACAGCTACGACTCGGTCCTCGGCCCGGCGATCACGTCCACTGACGGTCCGGACGTGTTTAACGTCGCCCCGGGTTCCGCCAACGGCGGCGTGAAGACGTTCGAGGCAGGCGCCATCGACCTCGCGCCCGCCGTCGAAGCGGAGCTGGGCGCGGACTGGAAGGACAAGCTCGCGGCCTCGGGAGTCGAGGGCCTCGCCGTCGACGACAAGGTGGTCGGTCTCTCGGCGGGCGCCGTCTACTCGGGCAGCATCTGGGTCAACCAGGACATGCTCGACGAGAACGGCGTGAAGGCCCCCACCACCTACGACGAATGGGTTCAGGCCTGCCAGACCCTCGAGGCCGCGGGCAAGGGCTGCTTCGTGCAGGGTGCCGGTCAGTGGGCGTTCGACATGGACACGTTCGAGGCGATCATGCAGAACATCGAGCCCGGTGCGTACGCGAAGGCGTCGCGCGGCGAGATGGACTTCACGGATCCCGCCTTCGAGCGGGGCATGGAGATCTGGAAGAGCCTCTTCGACGACGGCATCATGCAGGACGGCGCGATCGGCCTGCAGCAGTACCCGGACGCGAACAACGGCTTCATGTCCGAGAAGTACGCGATGATCATGATGGGCAGCTGGTACACCCAGTACACGGTCCGCGACGCGATGGTGACGGCCATGGAGGCCGCCGGCGTCGCCAACCCGGAGCCGTTCACGATGGTCCCGATCCAGTTCCCGGATGTCGCGGGCACCGGCAACGTCGGTGAGATGTTCGGCGACGCGGACTACGGGCTCGCGGTGAGCACCAAGTCCGACGCGCAGGCCGCAGCGACCACGTTCGCGGTGTGGCTGACGACGTCCGAGGCCGGCCAGACGGCGGTCGCGAACACCCTCAACGACATCCCGTCGCTGGAGGGCGTGCAGCCCGACTGGGACAGCATCGACCTCGTCGCGCCCGACAAGCAGCTGGACCCGCTCAAGGAGTACACGGCCACGGCGAGCAAGGCCACCGAGCCGCGTTTCGCGTCCGTGAGCGCGGACCTCAACACGGCGTTCAAGGACGGGCTCATCGGCGTCGCGTCCGGGGACATGAGCATCGACGACGCACTCGCCGGCCTCCAGTCCGTCGTGGACGACCAGAAGTAAGTACTCACCTCTCGTCGTGGGTGGTCGCCGACCACCCACGACGGGCATGAAGCAATGGAGCTGACATGACAACGGCCATCGCGAGAACCCGGGCTGGAGCGCCGGACGGCGCCGCTCGGGGCGTCGAGCCATCCCCGGGTCGCCCCCGGAAGAAGGTGATCTTCGGGCCGGGCATGATCTGGATCCTGCCCGCCATCGTGCTCGTCATCGGGATGATCTACTTCGCGATCGGGTACACCGGGTACGTCTCCACGCTCGACTGGAACGGGTTCATCCTCAGCCCGTCGGAGTCCGTGGGCGGCGACAACTTCGCGCAGATGCTGCAGGACGGCATCTTCTGGCGTGCGCTGTGGCACACCGCGATCTTCTTCGCGGTCACCTTCGCCGTCCAGACGGCCATCGGCTTCACGTTCGCCGCGCTCATGCACTCGAAGCTGCGCCTCGCACCTCTCTACAAGGTGCTGATCTTCGTCCCGACCGTGCTCGCGCCGGCCGCGATGGCGCCGGTCTTCCGAGCGATCTTCGATGTCGACGGCCAGTTCAACGGGGTGCTGCGCGCCGTCGGGTTGGGCGGTCTCGCGCACCCGTGGCTGGCGGATTCGAACACCGCGATGCCCGTCGTCATGGCGATCACCATCTGGCAGTGGACGGGTCTCACCTTCATCCTCTTCTACGCCGCCATGGCGCAAATCGAGCCGGAGATCCTCGAGGCGGCGCGCATCGACGGGGCGAGCAACTTCCGCACCCTCCTGTCGATCGTCTGGCCGATGTGCAAGGGCACGACCATCGCTCTGGCGACGCTGGGGATCATCGGGGCGCTGAAGACCTTCGACGTGCCCTACCTCGTCACGAAGGGCGGTCCGAACCACGCGACCGAGTTCCTGGGCACGTACATCTACCAGACCATGGTCGCGGAGAAGCACTTCGGATACGCCGCCGCCATCTCCATCGCGCTCCTGATCCTCGCGGTCGGTGGCGGCGTGCTCATGAACCTCCGACGACGCACCGACGAGAGCTGAGGCCGTCATGTTCGAACTCCGATCCATCCGCTCCCGTGTCGGCGTCCAGCTGCTCGCGACGATCATCGTCATCCCCTACGTCTTCGCCCTCGTGGCGATGGTCCAGGGCTCCCTGGCAGGTCAGGGCTGGGGCAACTACGGCAAGGTCTTCGCGACCGGCGTCGTCCCCACGTACTTCCGGAACACGATCATCGTCGCCGGATCCACCGTCGCGATCGTCTACGTGCTCACGATGCTCGCGGCGTTCGGCTTCGCCAAGCTGCGCATCCGTGGCAAGGAGGTGTGGTTCTGGCTCCTGATCGCTGCCTTGACCATGCCGGAGGCGGTGCTGCTGACGCCGCTGTTCGTCACGGCGTCGACGCTCGACATCTACAACGAGCTCATCGCGGTGATCCTGCCGCTGGCGGCCCTGCAGATCCCGTTCACGGTCCTCCTGGCGCGCAGCTTCTTCGCCGGCATCCCGTCGGAGCTGATGGACGCCGGTCGCGTCGACGGGGCGAGCATCGGGAAGGTCTTCTGGTACATCGTCCTCCCGCTGACCCGTCCCATCGCGGGCGCGATCGTGGTGCTCACGCTGATCAACAGCTGGAACGCGTTCCTGCTCCCGATGCTCATGCTGAACGATCCGAACAAGCAGGTCGTGACGCTGCTGCCGTCGTTCTTCACGAGCCAGTACACGAACGACCAGACCGGGGTGTTGGCGGCATCGGTGATCACGGCCGTCCCGGTGGTGGTCGCGTACCTCCTCCTGCAGAAGTCCTTCGAGCGCGGCCTCGCCGCGGGGGCTCTGAAGTGAGCGCCGGGGGCACGAGCCTCAGCGGGAGGCTGGCCGTCGTCACCGCCGGTACCGCCGGGATCGGCCGCGCGATCGTCGAGCGCCTGGTCGCGGAGGGCGCCGCTGTCATCGCGACCGGCACCAGCTCGGACCGAGCGGAGTCGCTCCGTAAGGAGGTCGGGAGTGCCGTCCGCACGGTGATCGGGGACGGCTCGCAGCTCGAGCACCTCGATCAGGTCGCTGCGGTCGTGGCCGAGGACGGTCGTGGTGTCGACATCCTGGTCCTGAACGCGGGCCGCGACGTGGACGCGACGCCGATCGTCGAGACGACGCCGGACATGTTCGACCACGTCAGCGACCTCAACTTCCGCGGTACGTTCCTCGCCGCCCGCGCCATCGTCCCCTCGATGGCCGAGGGAGGGCGCATCGTCCTCGTGTCCTCGATCGCTGCGCACAACGGCGGTGCGGGACACGCCGTCTACAACGCGACGAAGGCCGCCGTGCGTTCCCTGGCGCGGACGTTGACCGCGGAGCTCGCCGACCGACGCATCCGCGCCAACGTCGTCAGCCCCGGTCCGATCGCGACCGCCGGCTTCGACAAGTTCACCGGTGGCGACGCGGCGGTCGAACAGGCCGTCGCATCGCACATCCCCGTCGGCCGCATCGGTCGTCCCGAGGAGGTCGCGTCGGCGGTCTTCTTCCTGGCGAGTGAGGCGTCCAGCTTCATCGCCGGCGCGGAGCTGGTCGTCGACGGCGGGATGAGCCAGGTATGAGCGCTCCCGCCGTCGACTGCACGCCTCCCGCAGCCTCCCCATTCGCAACAGAGAGAAGGTCCGACATGACTGAGCCGATGAAGTTCGCCGTGGTGGGCACCGGTTGGCGGTCCGAGTTCTACCTCCGCCTCGCCGAGGCGTCCCCGGACAGGCTGCAGGCGGTCGCCGTGGTCGCGAACTCCGCCGACGCCGAGCAGCGGATGTCCGCGAAGTGGGCCGTTCCCGTCGTCCGCACGCTGGAGGACGCACTCGGGCACCGCCCGGACTTCGTCGTCGCCGCCGTCTCGTGGGCGTCGATGCCGACCGTCACCACCCGACTCGTCGAGCTGGGGATCCCGGTCCTCGCGGAGACGCCACCGGCCCCGACGGCCGACGGTCTGCGCGAGCTTTGGAGCACCCTCGGTTCTTCCGGTCGCGTGCAGGTGGCGGAGCAGTACATGCTCATGCCGGGCCACGCGTCCCGTCAGTCGGTGATCCGCTCGGGCGCCATCGGCGTGCCCACGGCCGTGCATGTGGCGTCCACGCACCTCTACCACGCGACCAGCCTGATGCGCGGGTTCCTCGGGGTCGGGATGGACGAGGCGGTCGTGAGTGCCCGCTCCTTCACCGCGCCGCAGGTCGACCCGCTGACCTTCGACGGGTGGCGCGACGACCCGCGGCCGGAGCCGCGGACGACGACGATCGGCACGCTCGACTTCGGCGACGGACGCATGGGCCTCTACGACTTCGTGGACAACCAGTGGTGGAACCCGCTGCTGAGCCGGCGGATCGTCATCCGCGGATCTCTGGGCGAGATCTCGGACGACACGGTCACGCATCTCACCGACGAGGGCGTCATCATCTCCCCGATCTCGTACCGGCGCACCGGTGTCGACATGAACCTCGAGGGCAACGAGGTGGTGTCCGCGTCGTTCGAGGGCCGGATCGTCTACCGGAATGCCTGGGTCGGGACGCGGCTGTCGGAGGACGACATCGCCGTCGCGGACTTCCTCGTGGAGACCGGCCGGTGGGCCCGTGACTCCGGCCCGGAGCCCTACCCGCTGGCGGAAGCCTGCCAAGACCATCTCCTCGGTCTCGCGATCGAGGAGTCCGTTCGAACCAGCGCCGATGTGCGCGTGAGCAAGGAAGCGTGGGCCTGATGCCTCTCGTCACCATTGAAGTAGCCGACACCGTCCCCGAGCAGAAGAGGTTCGCGTACGCGGAGGCGGTCAACGCCGGCCTCGTCGAGGGCCTGGGCATGGACGCGGAGGACCGCTTCCAGGTCATCCACCCCCTGCCTGCCGATCACATCATCGCCGACCCGAACTACCTCGGCGGTGATCGGCGTGACGTGGTCTACGTGCGGGTCCTGATGGTCCGCATGTACGACAAGGAGACGAAGTCGGCCATGTTCGAGGCCGTCGCCCGCCGGCTCGAGGCGGAGGGCGTCCGCCCGGACGACGTGTTCATCGCGATCACGGAGAACACGCTGGAGGACTGGTACCCCGGCGCCCGAGGTGAGCGATGACGGCCCCTCGGACGCACCGGGCTGCCGCGGGGAGGACGGTCCGTGGCTGACATCGAGGGCAGGACCCTCACGACGGACATCCGCATCGTCGACGGCGATGGCCAGCCGGTCGCTGACGTGGACGTCACGACGACGCAGCTCAGCCACGAGTTCGGCTTCGGCAACATCGGGTTCGACTTCATCGATTGGCTCGGCGGCCCGCCGATCTCCGCGGGCGGTGCCGCGTCGGAATTCTTCGGCGGGCAGCTGTCGTCCGAGCCCGAGAAGCTCGCGGATGCGTGGCTCGAGGTCTTCAACACCGTGACGCTCCCGTTCTACTGGCGCTCCTTCGAACCGGTGCGGGGACGTCCGGAGACCGCGCGTCTGCGGAAGACGGCCGAGTGGTTCGCCGAGCGTGGCGTGCGCGTCAAGGGCCACCCGCTGGTCTGGCACACGTTGGCGCCGGAGTGGCTCCTGCAGCTCGAGGACGCGGAGGTCGAGGAGGTCCTCCGGGCGCGGATCCGCCGGGAGGTCTCGGACTTCGCGGGCACCGTGGACCTGTGGGACGCGATCAACGAGTCCGTCATCATGCCGGGCTTCACGGCGGAGGCGAATGCGATCACCCGTCTCGGGCAGCGGCTCGGACGCGTCGGCGTGATCGGTCTGGCCTTCGAGGAGGCGCGCTCCGTGGGCACAGGGGGCCGGTTCGTGCTGAACGACTTCGACCTCTCCAGCGCGTACGAGCGGGTCATCGAGGAGTGCCTCGACGCCGGGATCACGATCGACGCCATCGGCCTGCAGACGCACATGCACCATGGGTACCGCGGGGAGGATCAGATCAGCGAGGTCCTCGAGCGGTTCTCCCGCTTCGGGCTGCCGTTGCAGATGACCGAGACGACGCTCCTCTCAGGTGAGCTCATGCCCAAGGGGATCGGCGATCTGAACGACTACCAGGTCGAGTCGTGGCCGAGCACGGAGGAGGGCGAGGCCCGGCAGGCGGACGAGCTCATCCGGCACTACCGGAACGTGGTCGCGCATCCTCTGGTCGAGTCGCTCACCTACTGGGGCATCACGGACCACGGAGCGTGGCTCGGAGCTCCCTCCGGTCTGCTGCGGCGCGACGGGAGCCGGAAGCCGGCGTACGACGCGCTGCGCGACCTCGTCCGCGATGAGTGGTGGCATGAGGCGACGACCGCGAGGACCGGGGCAGACGGGCGCATCCCCCTGAGCGGCTTCGCCGGCCGGTACCGCGTCACGGCGGGAGACGAATCCACCGAGGTCGAGCTGGCGCCGGGCGTCGACGCGACCACGGTCGTGGTGGCGCGATGACCGCCGAGACGCAGGCGTCCCCGACGTGGGTCGTCGAGGATCAGGTCGCGGCTGCGGCCAACGCCGCACCGGCAGCGCTCGCGTCGTCTCGGGGGCAGCGAGCGGAGTGGCTGACCCGCGTCGCGCTGCGTCTCGACGAGGCAGGAGATGACCTCGTCGCCGTCGCGGACGCGGAGACGCACCTGAGTGTGGACCGGCTCCGGGGTGAGGTGACGCGCACGACGAACCAGCTGCGCATGTTCGCCGATGTCCTCGACGAGGGCTCGTACCTGGAGGCGTCCGTCGACGTGGTCGGGACGATCGGCGGGGACGGCTCCCAGGAGATCCGTCGCTTCCTGCGTCCGATCGGCGCGGTCGCGGTGTTCTCCGCCTCGAACTTCCCGTTCGCGTTCTCCGTCGCGGGCGGTGACACCGCATCGGCGCTGGCCGCGGGATGCCCCGTGGTGGTGAAGGCGCACTCGGGGCATGCCGAGCTGTCCAGGCGGACCGCTGCGGTGGTCAACCAGGCGCTGGATGAGGTCGGCGCCCCCTACGGCATCTTCGGTCTCGTCGAGGGACGCGAGGCGGGGCTGGCTCTCGCGGCCGCGCCTCCCGTCCGGGCGGTGGCGTTCACCGGCTCGCTGCCGGGTGCGGAGGCGCTGATGAGCGCGATGTCGACTCGGGAGGAGCCGATCCCGTTCTTCGGGGAGCTCGGCAGCGTGAACCCCGTCGTCATCACGCCGGGTGCGGCTCTCGCGCGCGCTCAGGAGCTCGCGGCGGAGCTCGTCGCGTCCTTCACCCTGGGCGGCGGGCAGTTCTGCACGAAGCCGGGCCTGGTCTTCGTGCCGTCGGCGTCGTCGTTCGCGAACGCGGTGGGGGAGCGGGTCGAGTCCCTGCCGGGCATGATCCTGCTCACGGAGCGCATCGCGCAGTCCTTCGACGCGGCGGCAGGCCGTCTCCGGTCGGCGGGCGATGTCCGGGCCCTGGTTCACGGTGCTGCCGATGACGCGGACGTGCGGGTCCCGGTGGTGCTGACGACGACGATCGACAACTTCCTCGAGCACAGCGATGCGCTCCTGGAGGAGGCCTTCGGTCCGTTGACGCTGCTGGTGGAGTACCGCTCGCTCGACGAGGTCATCACCGCGCTGGCGCGCATCGGCGGTTCGCTGACCACCACCGCGCACAGCGAGCCCGAGGAGGACATCGACGTGCTCGTCACCTCCTTGGCGGAGCGGTCGGGCCGGGTCGTGTTCGACGGGTGGCCGACGGGCGTCAGCGTCACCTGGGGTCAGCACCACGGGGGTCCGTGGCCGGCGACGACGTCGCAGCACACGTCGGTGGGGGCGACGGCGATCCGCCGCTTCCTGCGGCCCATCGCCTACCAGGGAGCGCCGTCGCACGTGCTCCCCCCGGACTTGACGGACGCCGGTCTGGCGCGACTGCCCCACCGCCGCGATGGCAAGTGGGTCCGAGCATGAGCGACCAGGAGTACACGCCTCCGACGGGCATGGGCCCGGTGAGGAAGACGGGCCGACCGGTCCGCAGCGCCCAGTGGTACGGAGGCGATGACCGCAACACGTACCTGCACCGCGCATGGATGCGCCGGGGCACGCCGGACCACGCGTTCGACGGTCGACCTCAGATCGCCATCGCGAACACCGCGTCCGACCTGTCGCCATGCAACTCGCATCTCGATGAGATCGCCCAGAGCGTGAAGAACGGCGTCTACGAGGCGGGTGGCATCCCCTACAACCTCCCGGTCATCTCGCTGGGGGAGACGACCGTCCGGACCACGGCGATGCTGTGGCGGAACATGGTCGCGATGGCCGCGGAGGAGCTCTTCCGTGCCAATCCCATCGACGGGCTCGTCCTCCTGGGTGGCTGCGACAAGACGATCCCCGCCCTCCTCATGGCGGCCGCCAGCGTCGGCATCCCCGCCATCGTCGTCCCTGGTGGCCCCATGCTCAACGGCACCTTCCGCGGCAGCCCGTTGGGCTGCGGGACCGACGTGTGGCGGTTGAGCGAAGAGGTGCGAGCGGGGCAGTTGGACAGCGACTACTTCGTGCAGTCGGAGTCCTCGATGATCCGCAGTCGCGGGCACTGCAACACGATGGGGACGGCGTCCTCGATGGCCTGCGTCGCGGAGGCCCTGGGCATGACCCTGCCCGGGGTCGCCGGCGTGCCCGCGTCCGACAGCCGCCTGCTGCAGTTCGCCCATGCCACGGGCAACCACATCGTCACGATGGTGGAGGAGGAGCGCACCCCGGCCGAGGTGATGACCAAGGCGGCGTTCCACAACGCGATCGTCGCCCTGGCCGCGATCGGCGGGTCGACCAATGCCGTGGTGCACCTGCTCGCCATCGCCGGCCGCCTCGGGGTGGAGCTCGACCTCGAGGACTTCGACCGCATCGGCGCCGACGTCCCGCTGCTCGTGAACCTGCAACCGGCGGGCGCGCATCTCATGGAGGACCTGTTCCGTGCGGGCGGGTTCCTCGCCGTCATGAACGAGGTGCGCTCGATGCTGGATCCGACGGCGGTGACGGTGCTCGGCCGTCCCTTCGTCGACGAGCTGCCGGGCCACGAGGTCTGGGACCGCGATGTGATCCGCACCGCGGATGCGCCCCTCCTTCCTGCGGCCGGCATCGCGGTGCTCCGCGGGAACCTGTCGCCGACGGGAGCGATCATCAAGCCCGCCGCCGCCACCGCCGCGTTGCTGCACCACCGGGGCCCGGCCGTCGTCTTCGACTCCGTCGAGGACATGCACGCCCGGATCGACTCACCGGAGCTCGACGTCACCGCCGACTCCGTGCTGGTCCTCCGCGGCTGCGGTCCACGCGGGTACCCGGGGATGCCCGAGGTCGCGAACATGCCCCTGCCGAAGCGGCTCCTGGACGCCGGCGTGCGGGACATGGTCCGGATCTGCGATGGGCGGATGAGCGGCACCGCCTACGGCACGATCGTGCTCCACGTCACGCCGGAGTCGGCGGTCGGCGGAGCGCTCGGGCTGGTCGAGGACGGCGATCTCATCGAGCTCGACGTCGCCGCCCGGTCCCTGTCCCTGCTCGTGTCCGACGAGGAGCTGGCGTCCCGCACTCCGGCCGCGGCCACCGTGGCCGCCTACGCGGCACCGACTCGCGGGTGGGAGCGGCTGTACGTGGCTCACGTCGAGCAGGCCGAGCGGGGGGCGGATCTGGACTTCCTGACCGGGTCGACAGGTCCTGCCGTCATGCGCGAATCCCATTGACCCCTTCGAAGAGGAAGACATCATGATGCGAACGAGAGCGCAGCGGTGAGCACCCGAGCGCGCGCAGCGGTGCTGCGAGAAGTCGGACAGCCGCTCACGGTCGAGGAGATCGACATCAGCGATCCCGGGCGGGGGGAGCTCCTCGTCGAGATTGAAGCAGCGGGGGTCTGCCACTCCGACCTGCACTACCTGCGGGGCGATCTGCGCTGTCCTCTCCCGGTGGTGCCCGGTCACGAAGGCGCTGGGCGCATCGTCGCCGTCGGCCCCGACGCCCGTGAGGGCTTCACCGTGGGCGATCGGGTGGCTCTCCTCTGGCGGCCGAACTGCGGCAGGTGCGCGCAGTGCGTCGCGGGGAGGCCGATCATGTGCGAGTTCGGTCCCGTCCAGGCGGCATCCGGCGGTCTCCTCGATGGGACGAGCCGCCTCAGCAAGGATGGCGAGACGATCCACCACCTCCTCGGGGTGTCGTGCTTCGCCGAGCAGGTGGTCGTGCCGGAGCGCAGCGTCGTGCGTGTTCCCGATGATGTCCCGGCGGAGATCGCCGCGATCGCGGGCTGCGCCGTCATCACCGGGGTCGGCGCGGTGCTGAACGTGATCGGGGCGTGCCTCGGTGACGCCGTCGTCGTGATCGGCGCCGGAGGCGTCGGCCTCTCCGCGATGATGGGCGCGCGCGCTGCCGGCGCGACCACGGTCATCGCCGTGGACGTGGACGACAGCCGGCTGGAGCTCGCGCGCACGCTGGGGGCAACGCACGTCGTCAACGGCAGCGAGGGCGACACGGCCGAGCAGGTCCTCGGCCTGGTCCCGGGCGGGGTGCCGTGGGTGGTGGAGGCGGTGGGCCGGCCGGAGACGTTGGCATCGGCCGTGGCCATGCTGCAGCCAGGTGGGACGGCGGTCGCCGTCGGCTTGGGGCGCGTCGGTCAGCGCTTCGACGTGGGCATCAACGACCTGGTGCAGAAGCAGAAGCGCGTGGTGGGGTCGCTGTACGGGTCGTCGATCCCGCAGCTGGACCTGCCGAGGATCTTCGACCTGTACCGCAGCGGCGCGCTGCCGCTCGATCTCCTGATCGGCGATCGCTTTCCGCTGGAGGAGATCGGCGCGGCATTCGACGCCCTGCAGCACGGCAGCGTCGGGCGATCCATCATCCTCCCCGCCCGAGGAGGCACGCGATGAGCTCCTACGCGACGTACCCGAGCCTGGCCGACCGGACCGTGATCGTCACCGGCGGAGCGTCCGGCTTGGGCGCGGAGTTCGTGCGCCAGTTCGCTGCACAGGGCGCGAGGGTCGGATTCCTCGACATCGACGCCGAACGCGGCAACGCTCTCGCAGAGGAACTAGGAGAAGCTGCCCGCTTCGAGGCGTGCGATGTCCGTGACGTGGCGGAGCTCGAGCGGACGATCGGCCGCCTGACCACTGATCTCGGGCCGGCGCACGTGCTGGTCAACAACGCGGCGAACGATGCGCGCCACACGATCGAGGACCTCGATCCGGAGTACTGGGACGACCGCATGGCCGTGAACCTCCGCCACCAGTTCTTCGCCGCGCGCTTGGTGGCTCGCACGATGGTCGCTACCGGGGCGGGGTCGATCATCAACCTCGGCTCCATCAGCGCGCACATCGACCTCGTGGAGCTGGTCGGCTACATCACGGCCAAGGCGGGGATCGAGGGCATGACGCGGGCTCTCGCCCGGGAGCTCGGGCCCGGGGGAGTGCGCGTCAACTGCGTGATCCCCGGCTGGGTGATGACGGAGCGCCAGCTCGAGCAGGTCGTGACGCCCGAGGCGGAGACGCACATCGATGAGAGCCAGTGCCTCCCTGGTCGGCTCGTCCCCGAGGACGTGGCACGTCTCGTCCTCTGGCTCGCGGCGGATGACTCCGCGATGTGCACGGCGCAGAACTGGGTGGTGGACGGTGGTTGGCTCTGACGCCGATGCCTTCGTGAGCGCCTGGGGTGGCCCGCAGGGCGTCGAGCACGGTGAGGGCGCGTTCTGGGATGACGAGGCGCAGGTGTTCCGATACGTCGACATGCTCGCCGGCGATCTGATGACCATCGGTGCCGGTGGGATCCATCGCCGGCACGTGGCGGACGTCGCCGCCCTCGTGCGCCGACGACGGGAGGGCGGCTTCGTCATCGCGACCGAGAACGGGTTCCTGCTGCTCGATGAGGCCATGGACGCGGAGCGCGCCATCCCCGCGTTCGCCGATCCCTCCGTCCGGATGAACGAGGGCGCGTGCGATGCCGCTGGTCGCTTGTTCTGCGGGTCGATGGCGTACGACTTCCAGCCGGGCGCCGGCACCGTGTACCGACTCGATCCGGACTTGTCGGTCCACGCCGCGCTGGAGGGCGTCACGATCCCCAACGGGCTGGTGTGGGATCAAGCCGGGACCACGGCCTTCCATGCGGATACGGGCGATGATGCGGTCCATGCCTACGGCTACGACGTCACGACGGGCACATTCGGCGCGCGAGAGACCTTCATCCGCTTCGACGACCAGGTCGGTTCGCCGGACGGCATGGCGCTCGACGTGGAGGGCGGTCTGTGGGTCGCGATGTGGGGCGGGAGTGCGGTGCTGCGGTTCGATCCAACGGGCGCTCTCACCGACACGGTGCCCGTCCCGGTGAGCCACGTCACGTCGTGCGCCTTCGGCGGCCCCGATGGTCGGACGCTTTTCGTCACCACGTCGCGCCTCGGGGCGCGACACGACAGTGAGCCGCACGCGGGCGAGACCTTTGAGGTGGAGGTCGGGGTGGCGGGTGCTCCGGTGCATCGGTTCGCAGGCTAGGCAGCACCCGCTGTCGTCGTCGTCGTCCGGATACCGGCTCCTCCTCTGCGCTCTGTCGAGTCGTTCGGGCGAGCGATGCTTGCCGATCCCACGGCGCCGACTTGCGTCGGCAACATGGCGCACGCGACTCCAGCCCTACGGGCTTGCGAACAGAGGCGCGGTGACTGTCGATCCTCCCCGGTCGGAACCGGATCGCAGGCCTCGACTCTATGCGGTGGAGCGGAAGCACGTGAATGCGTTGCTGGAGTCCTTATCCACGAGCCTGACGGGGGCGCTGTAGCAGGGCATCCCGAGTTGTGAACTGCTAGCACTCTGCTAGCAGTCGACTATCGGTTGCCCTGAATGAGCCCCAAGCTCGGAAACCAGGACCGATGGTCTCTGTCACTTCACGTGGTGACTCAGGGCGGGCAGCCGCCGCCCGCGAGCTGGACCGTGCAGCCAGGTGCCCATACGAAGATCTCGCCCCCGGTCACGACCTCGCGGATTCCCTTCCTTCGTAGGAGTCCGCTGGCTGACCTTTCGTGGTCGGTGCGAGAACGTCAAGTGCCCGAAATGTGACCGCAACAGCTAATTCCCAGACTGAGGACATCACCCCCCTCTGATCGAAGGATCCCGCATGTCCTCAGGCACGACCTTCCGGAGAGTCACCCGCCTCTCCGCCGCCACCGCCCTCTGCACTGGTCTCGCACTCGGCAGTGCGCTCACCGTCGCTCCCGCCGTCTTCGCCGCTCCCGCCTCCGCGCCGGATGTGGTGGACCTCAGCATCAGCGAGGCCCTCGCGTTCCTCGCGTCCGGCGAGACGACCTCCGTGGCGCTCACGCAGGCGTACTTGGACCGGATCGCCGCGTACGACGACCCGTACGCCGACCAGCCCGGGCTGGCCGCCGTGATCCTCGCTAATCCTGAGGCGCTGGCCACGGCCGCGACCCTCGACGCGGAGCGCACCGCCGGCACCATCCGCGGCCCCCTCCACGGCATACCGATCCTGGTGAAGGACAACTACGCGACCTTCGACATGCCCACCACCGCGGGCAGCGCCTCGCTGCACACCTACCAGACGAAGGTCGACTCGACGGCCGTCGCGCGGCTGCGGGCAGCAGGCGCGATCATCATCGCGAAGACCAACATGGCCGAGTTCGCCTGGCATGGCACGTTCACCCTGAGCTCGGAGCGGGGGCGCACCAACAACCCGTACGACCAGCGCAACAGCGCCAGCGGGTCGAGCGGCGGTACGGGTGCCGCGGTCGCCGCCAGCTACGCTCCGGCCGGGCTCGGCACCGACTCGTGCGGATCGATCGTCGGCCCGAGCGCGCACCAGAGCCTCGTCGGCTACCGACCCACCATGGGCCTGACCAGCGTCGCGGGGATCGTGCCGCTGTCCCCGCGGCAGGACGTCTCCGGGCCGATGACGACGACCGTGACTGACGCGGCCATCCTCATGGAGGTCCTCGCCGGCGCCGACCCGGCCGACCCGCTCACGGTCATCGCCGACGAGCAGGCCACCGACGGCTACGTCGAGGGCCTCAGCGACACCGCTCTGCAAGGCAAGCGCATCGGCTACTTCCATTGGGACTTCGAGGAGGACCCGGCGAAGCCCGGCCTCGCGGAGACGACGGCGATCGTCGACCAGGCCGTGCTCGACCTGGAGGCGCAGGGCGCGGAAATCGTCGACGTGCCCTTCACACGCGAGTTCGTGAGCGACACCCTGAAGAGCGGAGGGTGGATCGACATGCGCCCGAGCATCGACCGGTTCCTCGCGACCACCGAGGCCTCGTGGCCGGAGGGTCTCGCGGAGCTGACGGAGCCGGCGGATCAGCTGACGTTCTCCGACGTCGTCGCGGACGGCCGCTCGTCCCTCACCCAGGACGACATCGACTACTTCCTCAGCAACGAGGACGTCCCCAACGCGGCCTACGACACGGCCGTCGCCGAGCAGGACGCCGGGAAGGACGCGATGGACCGTTTCTTCGCCGAGCACGACCTGGACGCGCTGGCGATGCCCACCAGCGCCACGAGCGCGACGCCGGACTGGGCGGGCACCACGTTCTGCGACGTGGGCGCGAACACGGGCGTCCCGACGGTCTCGCTGCCCGCCGGCTTCACCTCCACGGGTGCAGCCGTGGGCCTGGAGCTGGCCGCTCCCCGCAGCCAGGACGCCATGCTGCTGGCGATGTCGTACGACTACGAGCAGGCGACTTTGCACCGCGCCGCCCCGGCCTCGACGCCGGAGCTCGAGTCCGGGCCGCCCCTGGAGCCGGCTCCGACCCCCGAGCCCAGTGCTGAGCCGACGACCGCGCCGGTGGTCCCGGCTCCCGCTCCGACACCCACGGTCCCCGCCACCCCGGTCACGCCAGTACGGCCCGTGGAGCCCGCCGCAGCCGGTGCGTCGCACCTCGCTGCGACCGGTGCGACAGGGGTCGCCGAGAACGTCGGATTGGCAGCCGCTCTCACGCTCGGCGGCGGGTTCGCGCTCGCGCTCAGCTTCCTGCGGCGTCGACGCACAGAGATCTGAAGCGGGCAAGCCTTGTGGGGGCGGGCACCATGAGGGCGCCCGCCCCTGCAGGCCTCCGATTGTAGCGACGCCGGCACCGGGCGCCGAAGGCGGACGTCATGTCGCAGTCGGGCGCCTGGCTTGGTGAGAGATAGGCGATTCGAATAGCGACATCGCGCGGGAACCAAGCGACTCTCTCCCTGCACGCGCACGTGAGAAGGAAGGGCAGTACGAGGCTCTCGTCCACACCTCGTGGGAGGTGAACGGGCCGGCTTCAGGTTCCGACGGCGAGTCCGCTACGCGTGCCGTGCGTGACCGGGCACGCCAGCTGCGGGTGCCGAGGGCAGCAACGCGTCACTCGAAGACGTACTCGTCTGCGTCTGCCAGGGAGACGTCCAGGTCCATTCCCACGCCCGCACGGTCGTTCGGATGGAGTCTTCCGTCGACGGGACGCACAGGATCTGCGAGGAAGAGCTGGTGCACTTGGTTCCACTTGACCAGGTCCTCCTGCATGGGTGTGCTGGATGGAGACTGCGAGAGCGAGAAGTGGAGCGTTGCCGCGGCCGAATGCCCGTGGGGGATCGTCGCCACGTCATAGGAGCTCGCCAGGGCGGCGATCTTGATCGTCTCGCTTATGCCTCCGCACCAGTAGATGTCGGGCTGGATGACATCGACCGCTTGGGCGTCGAGGAATCGCTTGAAGCCCCACCGTGTGTACTCGTGTTCTGCACCGGCGATCGGGACGCTGAGACGTCGCCGGAGGCGGGAGTACCCGTCGATGCGATCTGGCATGACGGGCTCCTCGAGCCACCGTGGCTGGTACGCGTCGATGCGCCGGGCGAGTTCCACCGTGTACGGCTCGTCGAAGGACTGCCAGCAGTCGAACATGAGGTCGTAATCCTCGCCCACCGCTTCGCGCAGCACCCGCACGAGGTCGACGTTCGCCCGCATGCCCTCGTAGCCGCTTGCTGGGCCGTAGCGGAAGAACCATTTCTGGGCGACGTATCCCAGGTCCTTGAAGTGGCGTGCCCGCTGGTAGACGAGGTCGAGATCCGTTGTCGAGTAGCCGAGCATGGACGCGTATGCGGGGATGGAGTCGCGGGTGGGACCACCGAGGAGCCGGTAGACCGGCAAGCCTGTCGCCTTGCCGCGGAGATCCCAGAGCGCCGTGTCCACGGCGGAGATCGCGAGCATCGTCTGACCCTGACGACCGTGGACGTGGGTGCGATGCATGATGTCCCACAGCCGCTCTGTCGCGCGGGCGTCCCGCCCGAGCAGCAGGCTGCGCAGGTCGGAGGCGATGAGGAAGGCGACGGTGCGCGGCACGGGGCCGGCCCGTCCGATCAGCCCACCGCGAGTCTCGATCTCGAGGAAGTAGGTCTCGATCTGGAAGCCGTCGGGCCCTTGCACCCCACCCTCGACGTAGGCGCTGTCACGGATCTCGGGGAAGACGTCCGCCGGGCGGACGAGCCAGCCCTCCCAGAGGTCCCCGTCCGGCGTGGGGAGCGTGCCCTCCAGTCGCCGGAGTCGGACATTCACGATGGAGAATTCGGTGTCGTTCATCGCGTCACTTCGCTCTCGATTTCGACCGGGTCGGCGGTCTCGGCGTGCCGTCGGCGGGCGACCATGCGGATCGCTGCGGTGAGGCCGAGCACGGCGACGACCCCCATGGCGGCGAGCCACAGCAGGCCGCCTTCGAAGCTGCCCGTGCTCTCGCGGATGGCGCCGATCACGGCGGGGTTCACGATGCTGGCGATGTTGCCGAAGGCGTTGATGAACGCGATGCTTCCCGCTGCCGCGACGCCGCCCATGAGCGCGGTCGGGACGCCCCAGAAGGTGGGGAGCACTCCGAAGACGCCGATGGACGCGACGCAGAGTGTGACGAGCTGGAACAGGGGGGTGGGAGCTAGCGCTGAGCCCACCAGGCCGACGATGGCGATGCCCAGCGCGAGGTAGACGGCGTCCGAGCGGCGCTTGGCGCGGTCCGCGTACCGGCCGAGGGCGATCATGCCGAGGAGGCCGAACGCGTAGGGGATGGCTGCGATGAAAGTGGTCGGGGTGTTCTCCAGACCGAACGACTGCATGATCTGGGGCAGGTAGGTGCTGATGGCGCCGTTCAGGTTGGTCAGCCCGTAGTACGCGACAGCGAAGATGAGCACGATCGGGTTGAGCAGGGACTTCCAGAAGCCGTGCGCGACGCCGCGTTGCTCGGTCTCGAGGCGCTCGGCGGCGAGCCGATTGACGAGCCATGTCCGCTCCGAAGCAGCGAGGAACTTGGCGGAGGCGAGATCCTTGGGGAGGAGCCAGAAGATCAGCCCGGCGATCACGAGAGCGGGGAGTCCCTCGATGAGGTACATCCATTGCCAGCCGTGTAGGCCGAGGAGCCCCTCGAGCTCCAGGAGCAGGCCGGACAGCGGGGTTCCCAGCACGAGGGCGACGGGGATCCCCATGGTGAAGATGGCCATCATGCGGCCTCGGTACTGCCGGGGGAACCATTGGGTCAGGAAGAAGATCACACCGGGGAAGAACCCGGCCTCGGCCGCTCCGAGGAGTGCCCGCATGACCAGGAAGCTCGTGCCGTCCCACACGATCGCGTGCAGTGCCGAGAAGACGCCCCAGGTGAGCATGATGCGGGCGAGCCAGAGGCGCGCGCCGAAACGGGCCAGCGCGAGGTTCGACGGTATCTCCAGGAGGACGTAGGGCAGGAAGAACGCGCCAGCAGCCAACCCGAAGACGGTGGGTGTGATCCCGAGGTCCTCGTTCATCGTCAGCGCCGCCACGCCGATGTTGGCGCGGTCGAGTATCGCGATGAAGTAGCCGCCCACCAGCAGGGGCATGACCCGCCATGCCAACTTGCGTACGACGGCTGACTCGTCAACGGTCCGATTCATTTGTCCTCCTTTGGACGTCCCGCGTCACGGTACCGGAAACGTTTACGGCCGTGCAAGGCGTGGGAGACTGCCGGTCGGAGGGCTTCGATGACCAGAGTGGGAATCCGCGATCTCTCGCGCGAGCTCGGTCTCTCGGTGGCGACGGTGTCCCGTGCGATGAACGGTCGTGACGAGGTCAGCGAGGAGACGGTGGAGCGGGTACGTGCTGCGGCTGCTCGGCTTGGATACCGCCCCAACCACGCGGGACGCTCGCTTCGCCGAGGAAGGTCCGGCGCGATCGCGCTATTCGTGCCGATCGACACGGCCCGCACGTCGCTGGGGGAGACGTTCTACTTCCCGCTGGTCTCGGGCCTTCGCCGAGCCCTTGAGGTGGAGCACCTGGACGTGCTCATGATCCCTACGCGGAGCGACGAGAACGCGGCACCGCCGGTCGCGGCGCTCGTCGCCCGCGGCATCGCGGACGCCTACATCCTGACCAACACGACCATCGGTGACCCGCGCGTTAACGCGCTGGTGGAAGCTGGTGTGCCGTTCGTCACGCTCGGGCAGACGGGACGAGACGATCACGCCGCGCTCGACCTCGACTTCGAGGGCGCCGCGACACGGGCGGTCACGGCCCTGTTCGAGGCCGGACACAGGGACATCGCGGTCGCCTGCGACGACCGGCAGATCGCGGCGAACACGGTGTTCCTCGAGGCTTGGACGCGCACGATGCAGGAGCATGGGATGGACGCCAGTGCCGTGTTCCGCGTGCCCGACCGCGCAGACGCGGGGATCGAGCTCGCGCGCCGCGTGCTCCAGATCCCGCGCCGCCCGAGCGCCATGGTGCTCGCTCAGGAGACCCTCGCACTTGGCCTCTATCCGGAGCTGTCAGCTGCCGGGCTGCGCATCGGGGCCGACATCGCACTGCTCGGGTTCCGCGACAACCCCGTCTGCACGCCCCTGCGGCCGCGGCTCCCTGCGTTCGAGCTCGACGTGCAGAGTCTTGGGTATCGCCTCGGTGAGACGCTGCTGCAGCAGATGGCGCCCTCGAGCGACCCGGGCCTTGAATTGTGGCCGGTGACGACCCTCAACACCGATCTCAGCCTCCACGCTTCGGCGTCGAGCTAGACCAGCTCGACGCTCTACGAATACCCGACCGGGGGATGCGTTCTTCGACGGCGCCGGCATGGACCTACTGGTAGGGATACTCCTGGCGGCCGCGGTCGGCGACCGCCCCATCTCGCAGGTTTTCTGGTGACTCACCGACCCCCACCAGCAGGAGCGCGTGGAGCGCCTCCGCGAGGGCGCCTACGTCACGAAGCAGATTAGGTTAGCCAGGATCCGCCGATAATGAATATTATGTTACATTCAGTGAGGCAGGACGCCCTGGCGCGCCCCTGTCTAGTCCAATTGACTACGCGACCCGACCACCTGACGTGAACGACACGTGGGCCCTCGGCGCCGACCGTGGAAGTACACCAGCCGCCCGAGCTGGAGGTCGCCCGGTACCGACCTGCCCGTCAAGACGACCGGCTGGCGAACGAAAGTGCCTCTAGGGAGCGAAGCTGGTCCGCATCAAGGCGCGGTCGATACTTGTTCATCAGGGCGTAGTCACCCGTCTGGTGCGCGTATTGGCCCGCGATGATGGCCCGATCGACGCTAGCTTGCGCCGCGATTCTTGCGATTGCTGCGGGCCCTGCTGCGAACAGCTCCTCGCGGAGTGCTGGCGAAAGGTAGAGAGCGCTGGCGAATTTGTTCGCTTCTGATTCTTGCTCGTCCTCGTCGTCATTGGCGACTGAGGTGCTGGTGTCGATGAATGTGGCCCGTTTGGGGTGCAGGAGGATGTGAGCGATCTCGTGCGCCAGCGCGAACCAGAAAGAGTCCAGCGTCTTCATGCGGCCGGTGAGCCCGATCATGTGGCGGCCATCGTCGAGACTCTTGGAGATCCCGAACAGCCCCGTCTTGTCGAGTGGCTCCACAAACACGAGCAGGACTCCAGCTTGGCGCAGGCGGTCGCGGGCTGCACGGAAGCCCTCCACGAGCGGCATCTTGGTGAACGCCGGAATGTCGCGCGCTGCCGCCCGCAGTGCCTTTGGTGCGTACAGCGGCGCGTCCTCGGCAAGATCCTGCGCAGCCCGTTCAGCGAGCCGCACCCACGTTGCCGTGGCGTAGGGGTCGAGCTTGTTCGTCTGGCTGCGCTTGTAGTTGACCTGTGGCTGCAGGCACACCTTGTCGAACGCGGCAGGGTCGGTGACGCGGAAGAAGCGCAGTAAGTCCTCGACCTGGGTCGCGGTGTCATCGCGGAGCCCGATGACGCCTCTCGTGGCAAGTGCGGCCAGAGGAAAGCGGGTGAGCCAGGAGTGGAACGTGCTCGAGGAGCTCCGTGCCGCGATAGCGGTGGTGTGTGCCTGCCAGGCGGCCTCCGTCTGTAACCAGAGCTTCGCCGGGATGCCCAACGCGCGCTCGAATGAGAGGGCGACGTCGGCGGAGAGCGGTGCGTTGCGCTTGATGATCTGGTTGACGTGCTTGATGCTCAAGCTCGTTCGGTGCGCCAGGTCCGTCTGCGACATCCCTCGTGCCTTGAGCTCCTCGGCGAGGACCTCGCCGGGTGCGATCGCCCAGTCCGGGGTGAAGTTGGACAGGGCGGGTCCTTTGCTATCAGTGCTGTGCATTGGCTAGGCGTTGCTGTTGATGGAGATGACGCGCACGTGGGAGATGGGGTCGATCCAGGAGGCCGAGGGGCGCTCGGCCTCGTAGATGACGCGATCGTCAGCTGTGAGCAGTTCCATGGTCATGTCGATCTCCTTGTGTCGGATGAGCAGCCGGCCCTGGTGCTTCTTGGTCGGAGGGATCAGGAGGAGCTGGAGCGAGCGGAAGGCGCGGACATCGCCGAGCGAGTCCGCCTGGGACAGCGCTGTCAGTAGAACCTTGACCGCCGATGCGGCATCACCGAACCGCTGCCGGAGTCGCTTCTCTGACCGGCACGTCTCGTGCAGATCGTCACCCAACCAGGCGAACTTCACTTTTATACCTCCTGGGTACAAAACAGCGCCGCCTGGCGTGCTACTGTGTTGAAGAACTTGAACCGCTCTGGTGCAAAAGTAGCAGAGATCCACAGGGTGCCGCGGCGACGCGCCGCCCGGACTTCGGCTTCACGGCCGGGAAGGGAGCCATCATGACTCCGCAGAACAACACGCCCGCAGACCTGGCACACGACGCACGTGGCGTCATCGGGGACATCCTCGAGGACCTGCGAACCTCCGACATCATCATCAACGAGGTACACAAGGTGCGCCTGCCCCACCACATCGTCACGGGCGCCGAGATCAAGCAGGTCGCGATCGCCAACGGTGTCCCCATCCAGCCCGACTTCCTCCTCACCCTGGAGCGGGCCGCAGGACGGGAGAAGCAGGTCGGCGATGGCGAGAAGATCGTGACCGTGGACGGCATGAAGTTCACCGCGATCGCAGGTGACGACAACTCGTGAGCGCCGTCCTCGAGTCACCTTGGGCGGCGCGAGCCGCAGATGCGCTCACCCTCCAGAGTGCCGTGAACGCAGCTGCACTCACTGCTCTTCAGGAGGTGCAGGACACCTTCGAGGACCACGCCGTATGGGCCTGGCCTGACGGAAACGGCGGGGTCCACGTCGTCATCGACGGCCTGGACCTCGGACCGGCGTTCATGCAGGCCACCAGCTGGCTCGCGTTCACCATCAACTACCTCTACCCCGAAGCGGACACCTACCCGCACTACGTCCGCGCAGACCTCGCCCACGTTGACGGCGCGCCGCTGGTAGTGCCGTTTCACGCAGGTCAGACCTTCCTGGACCAGCCCGCGATCATGGTCAGCCGCAGCAGTCCCAACCGGACGTCTGGACTGAGCACCGCCACCCGCAAGGCCCTCTCGGTACTGACGTACATCCAGTCCCAGCCCACAAACCGGACGGTGACAGCATGAGCGTCGTGAGCCTCCGTGCAGACGAGGCGCTGTGGCACTCGGTGACCTCGCACATTCTCCAGCCAGACCGCGACGAGCACGGAGGGGCACTGCTTTGCGGGGTTGCTGTCGACTCGGCGGGCAGCCGCCGACTACTCGCCCGCCGCTTCGTCGCCGCAACCGATGGGGTGGACTACGTCCCCGGCACTCGCGGGTACCGACTGCTGGCAGCCACGTTCATTCGACGCGTCGTCCTCGAGGCCCGCGCCGAGGGCCTCGTGTGCCTCCTGGTCCACGGACATGGGAAGGGTGACAGCGTCGGGTTCTCGAAAACGGACTTCGCCTCCCACGAGCGCGGCTATCCGTCCCTGGTCGACATCGCGGGACAGTCAGTCGGCGCCCTTGTGCTCGCCTCGCACGCCGCCGCTGGCGACATCTGGAACGTCGATGGAACACGCGACACACTCGACGTCACAACCGTCATGGGACCGGTTATCACTCGCCTTACCCCGGAGCCAGTCCGACTCGCTCATGCAGCACGTGCAGAGGACGATCGGCAGGCCCGACTCTTTGGGGCGGCCGGCCAGCAGATCCTCCGACGCTGCCGAATCGGAGTGGTAGGAGCTGGAGGCGCGGGAATGCTCGCGATCGAGATGCTCTCCCGACTCGGAGTCGGAGAACTCGTGGTCATCGATCCCGACAAGGTCGAGCTCACCAACCTGAACCGCCTCCCCGGCGCGCTTCGCCGAGACGCAGCCGCCAGCCTCACGCATCCCGACCGACCGCACTGGCTGCGTGCCATCGGTCACCGGCTCGCCCGACACAAGGTGCATCTAGCCACACGCCTCGCCCGACGCGCGGGCCAGGGAACCCGAGTGACAGCCCTCGCTACCAATGTCATCGACCGTCGAGCTGCCGCCGCCCTGACCGAGTGCGACTACATCGTCCTCGCCGCTGACACCGCCACCGCCCGCAACCTCGTGAACGTCATCGCCCACCAGTACCTGATTCCCGTTGTACAGGTCGGCACGAAGGTCAACATCGACCACGACGGCGCCATCGGTCCCGTCTTCAGCGTCATCCGCCCCGTCACCCCCCAGTCCGGCTGCATGAAGTGCGCCGGCCTGATCGACACCAGCAAGCTCGCTCTGGAAGCGCTGCCCGAGCCGCAGCGGAAAGCCGCCGATTACGGAACCGGCGAACACGCCCCAAGTGTCATCGCCCTCAACGGAATCGCAGTCAGCGCAGCCGTGACCCACCTCATGCTCGCCCTCACCGGACTCCGCCCCGACGCGCAGGACGACTTCATCCGCCACGATGCCCGCACCGGTGCCACCACAAGCACCGAGCCGTATCGTGACCCCGCCTGTACCGTCTGCGGCCCCACCGGGGTCACCGGCACAGGAGATCTTCGTGCATTGCCCCTCCCCCGTGCCTAAGTAGCCATGGTGCGCCTAGACGTGATGAAGGGACCAGCCCGCGGGCTGGTCCCTTCCCGACTACCTCTGGGCGACGTCGAGCGATGCGCTGCGGCCCGTGACTCGGGCTGCGAGCCGCGCCATGGGCGTCTGTGGCGCATCAGCGGTGGCGCTGCTCGGGGTGGCCTGCGTCGTCGCGCTCGGTGTGGCGGCACCGGCGCGCATCTGCGCAGCGATGGCGACCTCGGGCACGCCATGCTCCCGTAGTGAGTCCGCGCGTTCCTGTCGCGGATCGGCGGCCTGGGGCGCGAGCAGGCGATCGCGAAGGTCCGCGACCACGGCGTCTCCAGCTTCGATCGTGGCCTGCATGTGGGCGGTGAGCGTCTCGGCCGAGACCCCCCGGTAGGACAGCAGCTCCGCGGACTCGGCGTTGCGCTGCATCTGGGCGGCCATGGTCGTGACGCTGCGCTAGCCATGGTCGACACGCTGCTCGAGCTGTTCACCACACGAAGCCGAGCCCCGGGCATTACGCAGTAGAGAGCGATCGGGCCGGCTTGGCGGCGTTCCGCAGCCGTCCGGTAGGGGATTCGCAACTGGACGGCCTCGTGAATGAAAGAATTTGTCTATGCCGACGCCTCGCCCCACGCCACGCCTGCGCTGGCAACGCTCCTCAGGTCCAGCCCGGAGCTCGGAGAACGCGCCCGTAGCCCATGCGCCTAGCTCTTTCCTGAAGCGACTTGGAACGTTCAGCAAGGCGCTCCTCGCCGGGGCGGTCGCGCTGGCTGCGGCCATCTCGGCGATCGCGGCAGCGCTGTACATTGTGGCGCCCCAGCTCAGTCCTCGCGAGAAGCTCGGCGCCGAGATCGACCGTGTAGCCGTCTCGCAGGGCGTCGACTACTCCACCTACAAAACCGAACAGCGCTGGAACGGCCATGCCTCGCGTTCTCCGGAGGAGCCCGACGATCCCACCGAGATGGGAGTCGTCGTCCTGGTGCACGCCAAGCTCTCGGGTTATGAAGACCGCTCGTACTCCCTCCGCGTGACCGCCTTCGACGCCGAAACGCACAAGGCCTTCCCTCCTCCGAGCGCGCCCAGTTCGCCGGATGAGCCGGGCAAGGTTATGGGCACGTGTGACGGCAAGTCCCCTAAAGCGGATGAGGACGGAGTCGCATGGCGGTGCTGGCTGATCTCGCCGCCACGCGATGCCGAGTACTTCCTCCGCATCGAGCTGATGGACAACGGCCCGACCATCGAACTCGTCGAGGGACCCGTCGAGTCCACGGAACTCATGGACTTCCGGGACAGCGAAACGCTGACATCGCTCGGGACCGCAATCCCCTGAGCTCCGACGCCAACTGTAAGGGTGGCCCCGGAGACCGATGACGCGGCCACCACCCGGCGCGACGGCCAGCGGACTGGAACGGCGTGCCAGAGTCCGGGCTGTGTTCTAGGCGCCGGGGCCGCACATCCCGGCAGTGTGATCACGACAGCACACACGGCGGCAGTCACAAGCCACCGAGGTAGAACGCAGTATGAGCTCACGGTAGTGCTCGACGTCGAGCAGCGATAGGCCTCGGCAGGCCAGCGCAGCACGTCTCGCTAGAGGATCCCCTACCGGACCAGTTGCGCGTAACGGCTCGCAGTCGTCAAGCGGCCCTAGCGCCGGTCGTTGGAGTCGACCTTCGATCGGTTGCCGACCGCGACGGATCCGCGCACGACTCGCACGGCGACGAGAAGCGCTGTGATGCCGGATCCGATCATCAGGAGGACGCGTGCCACGACGGGTCCGTCGTACTGAAGGGCGAACACGAAGACCAGGACCGCGACGGCCAGTACGACGAGCCAGCCGACTAGGTGGATTCGCTTCATGTGGTCCTCGTCTTCGTGGCCGGGCCCGAGCGGGCTGCTCGCTGTCGTCAGCTTGCCAGCATGGCCGTACCTCGCAGCGGTACGGCGTGTGACCTGTCCGGGTGGCCATCCCCTCGTGAGTCGCTTCGGTCCCATTAGGTGGGTCGGCAGGCGATCGCCTACGCCTCGAGGTGGCTCGTCTCATTGAGGGACACGACTGCGTGGTTGTGGAAGTAGTCGTCTTCGCGAAGGTGCGTTATCCCACCGGGGTCGAGGTGGAAGCTCACGACGTCGAGCGCGGTCACGGGCATTCCGATCCAGCGTGCGATGACGAACGTCGCCGAGCCCCCGTGAGTCACGATCACCTTCTGTGGAGCTGGGTCTTGCAGCACCACCTCCATGCCGGCGTACACGCGACGGACCCACTGTCTCTTGGTCTCCGCTCCTTCGATCCCCTCGTCATGATCCATCCGCTCTCCGTGAGCCGGCGGGGGTACGAACCGTTCGCGGAACCAGGAATCGGCCTGCCCCTCCCCGACGCCGTATGACTTCTCCCGGAACTCGAACATCGGTCGAGCGGTACTCCCCAAGTGTCCCGCGATCGCGTCCGCTGTCTCGCGAGTGCGTGCAAGGTCGGACGTGAACACCGGAGCCCCAGGGCCAACTTGCGCTGCTAGGGCGTCCGCGACGCAAGCGGCGTGCACTGCTCCTCGGGCACTCAGATGCGAATCGAACCAGCCACCGACCCGATCCTCCAGATGGTGCGTGGCCTCCGGGTGTGTGACGACGAATATCTCTCGCATGTTCTTCATCCAACCAAGGCGGCTGCACGGTCGGGCGTCACCTCCTCCGCGTCCAGTAGGGGATCCCCTACCGGACGCGGAGCGAGGCCGCATCTTGACTCCCGTAGCGTCTTCTCCGCCGGCAAATGCTCGGTGGGTCAGTCAAGAGGCGTGCCGTCGCGGCGGCGACGCGCACGCTCGCGCCGGAACTCGAAGATGAAGGCGGCGACGATCGCCACGAGCACGACAGCCCACGTGACCCAGAGGGCGACCGTCTGGTCGCGGATGGCCGTCACGAGTAGGAGCCCTAGAGCTCCGACGCTCATGGACGAGGCGCGTCCGATGCGCAACCCGCGACGGGTGCGTCTGTGCCCTTCGGGCGTTCCGGGGTCGACGGTCACGTATGCATTCTGTCGGCGCCGGCCTCGGCCCCGGGCGCCAGCATCGCGTCACGCGAGCGCAGAGGAGGTGAGCGTGATTGCTGGCCGGTGAGAGATCCCCCAACCGGACACGGGCGAGGGCACCCGTCCACGCCTCGCTGGGCGCCGGGACACGACCGGCGCCGTTGCCTCGTCAGTTTTCGCCGGAGGTATCGCGCCCACGGCGCGCTCGCTCGCGGGAGCTCTCGAACATGAAGAGTCCGATGAATGCGACGACGACAACGGCCCAGATGACGCCGAGGGTCGCGTTCTGCTCTCGGATGGCCGACGCCAGGATGAACCCCTGGACGCTGAACGCGAGGATCGCGGTCCCGACCACGCGGAAGTCCCTCCGGGAGCGGCGCTTGGCTTCTGCGGTGCTGGGGGCGTCGGTCATGAGCTGATCTTGGCTGACGGGTAGCAGGTGCACCAAGGGCCGGTCAGGGTCCCTCCCCGGACGCTGACCGTTCGGTTGAAGATCCGCTTCATCGACAGCTACCAGCAACCGCATCATCAAAAGAGGGACGAGCTGCCCTCAGCGCACGGTAGGACCATCCGTTGACGGGTGCTCATCGACCGGCATACCTGCGTCATCGACACCGTCGAAACCGCGATCGTAGAAGCGGTCACCTCTGAAAATGAATGACATGCCGACCAGCAACAGAGCGAGCGACACCCCCATGGTCACGGGGAGCGGTAACGACACGTCGAACGCACCGAGGAGGAACGGCGTACCCACGGCCGACGCGACTCCCAGCGCCATGAGGGTCTGGCCAATGCGGCGCCGGCGCACTGCTGCTCTGCTTTGCATCACCTCAGTATGGCCACACCGCAACGACGCCTCCGATGTCCGGTAAGGCATCGGCTGACGGACATCTCACCGAAGCCAGGAGGCGTCACTCAGGGCTTCACGTCCGAGGCGCCTATCGAGCCGGCGGCGCGCATCAAGTTGTCCTGGAACTCCTCCGTGTCGTCGGCTGACCGGAGGGCAGTCACCGTGGCGTAGCCGAAGGTCACGGCGATGAGCCAGTCAGCCGTCCGCGCCGTGAGGGCATCGGCCCGCTCGGCGTCGCTCCGCTGCTCGGACCAGGGTGTCAGCGTCGCGACCAGCAGCTCGCGGAGGTGCACGAGGTTCTCCTCGGCTATGCGTGCGAGATCCCCATCCCTGGCCATCTCGCCCCACACCTGCACCAGGACGCTCGTCAGCGCACGATCCGCGGAGGGTCCGGCAAGCAGACGGCCGAGGAGTGCGTCTGGGGTGATGATCGCGGCTGCGTCCTCAGGTTCCGCGGCCACTGCCGTGAACCGACCTTCGAGCATCGTCGACATCACGTACCGGAGCAGCTCGGCCTTGCTATCGAAGTGCGAGTAGATCGCACCCGACGACAGCCCCGACGCGCGGATGATGTCCGCCATCGACGTCCCGCCGATGCCGTTGTCCGCGAAGCATTCGATCGCCGCCGCCGCGATCCGCCGGCGACGCTCCAACCGGGTGACTTCCTTGAGGCGAGGCATTCAAACAGCCTAGGCGATCTGCTAGTCTCCCAAACAGCACGAGCATTCGGTTTGAGTGTGGTTACGATCGCAGAGGAGCACGGACCATGGCACAACGAGAAGGCCGACGCCACGCGGTGGTCACCGGGGCGAGCATCGCCGGATTATCGACCGCGTTCTGGCTGTCGCGTGCGGGCTGGGACGTCACGGTCCTCGAGCGCGCCCCGCAGTTCCGGGACGGCGGGCAGAACGTCGACGTCCGCGGGCTGGCGCGGGACGTCCTGCAGCAGATGGGTCTCCTCGACACGGTACGGGCGGCCACCACGACCGAGATCGGCACCGTCGTCGTGAACGCTGATGGCACGGTGCGGGCGACGCTTCCCTCCGACGGCCTGGAAGGCGCGACCGCCGAGCTCGAGGTGCTGAGAGGGGGCCTGGCGAGGATCGTCCTCGACGCCATCCCCGGTGTCGACCTCATCTACGGTGACACGGTCATCGACGCGCGGACAGGTGATGACGGAGTGCACATCGTCACCGCCGAAGGGCGACACCTCGACGCCGACGTCCTCGTCGTCGCGGAGGGAGCACGGTCGAGGACACGTGATCGTCTGTTCCCTGCTGCGTCCGTGCACCGTCGAGACCTGGGCATCACGATGGCGGTCGGGACGATCCCGCGGACAGCCTCGGACGATCGGACATGGCGCTGGTACAACGCTGTCGGCGGACGCTCGGTCCACCTCCGCCCGGACAACCACGGCACCACCCGCGCCATCCTCGCCTACGCCCCGGGCGAAGACCTCCTCGGCATCGATCGCTCCGAGGCGCTCGCCCGGGTGCGGAAGCGCTACGCCGACGTCGGGTGGGCGGCCCCGCGGATCCTCGACGCCTTCGACCACGCGGACGACCTCTACTTCGATCAGCTCACTCAGATCCGAGTCGATCGGTGGCACCGCGGACGAGTCGTCCTCGTCGGCGATGCCGCCTGGTGCGTGACGCTGATGGGAGGCGGAGGAGCATCGCTCGCTCTCATTGGCGGCTACGCACTCGCCGTCAGCCTTTCCGGCGCCGCCAGCACGGACCTGACCGGCGCCCTCGGCGCCTACGAGAAGTGGATGAGACCCCTGACCGACCGGGTCGGCCGTACCCCACAGGCCCTCGTCCGATTCGCCTACCCCCGGACCCGACTCGGCCTCGCCGCGCGCAGTATCGCCGACCGACTCGTGACAGCGACGATCCTCCGCACACTCGTCCAGCGTCTACACGCCGGCAAGAAGGACGACGAGCGCCCCGCCCTCCCCGCCATGATCACCAGCTGAAGTCGAACGCCGATACAGCGCACCCCGACGGCCCCCGCGTCTCATCAGCCGATCCCCTACCGGACGGACGAGTGGTCACCGTGCTGGGCCCAACTCGAGCCACGTGCGCCGACTTGCACGCGCTATCTTGAAGCGCGTCGTCGCCACAGCGCCCCGCATGTCTGGACCTTAATGGGCTATCTCTTCTCGGAGGCACGAATGAGCACGAAGACGACCCTGACGATCGTGCTGGCGAGCGCGCTCCAGGCCTCGGCAATCGTCTTCCTCGTCGCCGGCTGGTACCTAGCCGCAGCTGTCCTGGAAGTCTTCGTAATCGGATGCTTCGTCGCAGCGCGCCGTCAGATTCGATCCACCCAGGTAGACGGAAGCAACGGGCCTCTTCTCAAGTAGACCGCCAGATGACGGCCGGCGCCTGCACACACTCGGACTCCCGCGCAGCTGGGTCGGTCGCGACCCAGCTGCGTCCGGTAGCGGATGGCCTGCCGGACATTAGGGGGTAGGAGTGACGGCAGGCAGACGTGTTGTCACGGCACGGCAGGTCTCGGAGTGCCGTTGTCGGAAGTCAGCCATCCTCGGAGGATGAGGAGCAACGCCGCACCTGACAGGATCCCGTCGGCGATACCGGCAGGCAGGAGGAAGACCATGAGCGTCAAAGTGGTCAGGCACATGACGAGTGACGTGACGACACCCCACAGACGGTTGCGCCACAGGGCGATTGCGCCCGTGACACGGAGCGCGGCAAACACTCCGCTCATCGCCATCATCAAGTAGAGGTTCTCGCTGAGGTAATCCAGAGCAAAGACGTTCACGTGCGCTGTGACGTCTCTCTCCTCTATCCCTGCCACGAGGAGGCCGGCCAAGCCAAGGGCTACGAGGCCCTCCATGAGGATGCCCTGTACGAGAAGAAGACCGGCAGCCCACTTCAGTATGTGGAGTCGCCGCGTGCGCTGGTTCACGGTGGGGAGCCTAGGGCAGAAGGTGTTCGGGCAGGGCTCCTTTACCGGACGCACGGACCGGCACGCCTGCCCAGTACGCGCCTCTAGAAGAGCTCTGAGCCCGGGTGTCGTGCGGCTCGGGCCCGGACGGGGGGATGCGCCGGCCAAGGCCATCGGAGAAGGATCTCGGTGAGGCGATGGCGTCTCGGAATGGATGTACATACTCATGCTTCCCACCCGCAGGCGGCGACGCCTTCCACTCACCGCTCTCGGTCTCGTGATCGCCGTAGGCTCTTCCCTTGTCGGGACGTCTCCAGCGATCGCCGCGGCATCGCAGCCCGCAGCGGTACAGGCCGCGATCACGCTGCCGGCGCCGCTGGTGACCTACGAGACCGCCTACTTCATCGACGAGTCGTCCATCCACCTCTTCGCCAGCACTCAGCTCGACCCCTCCATCACCGAAGCGCGCTTCGAGTACCAGTTGGACGGTGCCGGCCCGTGGCGCACCCTCTACGACGCCGAGACCTACGACGGGTCCTTCAGCACCGAGAACTACGCGCTCGCGTCCCCCGGTGATCACCTGATCAGCCTCCGCACCTCGGCGCTCGTCGACGGCGTCCGCATCGTCAGCCCCGCGACCCCGCCGTCCCTACAGAACGCCCGCGGCTGGGCGAAGGACTACGCGCCCAGCTACGTGGTCAACGGACCCAACATCACCTTCAACTGGGACGCCCGCGACGCCCAGAACGGGTGGCCCACCGAGTACAACATCCTGTACTCCATCAACGGAGCCGAGCCGATACTCACCACCGTCGTGGGGTCCGTGACGGTGCCGGCCGGCTACGGCCAGAGCGTCGACTTCACCTTCTACTACGGCGGTGGCGCCGACTTCCAGCGCTACACCAAGGTCCTCGCCCACACGCCTGCCGCGCCCGGCTCCCTCCCCCTCACCGCCACGCCCCTGCCGAGCATCACCGGCCGAGCGCTCTTCGGCGAGACCCTCGCCGTGCGCACCGGGACATGGCAGCCCGCGCCCGTGGCACTGACCTACCAGTGGTTCAGCGACGGCAAGCCGATCCAGCGGGCCACCGACCCGACGTTCCAAGTCGGCTGGGACGAGATCGGCAAGCGCATCACGGTCGAGGTCCGCGGCAGCCGTACCGGCTACATCGCGGCCGCCCGCACGTCCGCCCCGACCCCTCGTGTCCCGAAGGCGTCCCTCATCGCGCGCACGCCCACTATCTCCGGCACCGGCGCCGTGGGCCGCACCCTCACCGCCAGCACTGCACCATGGGGACCCGGCGAGGTCTTCCTCTCCTACAACTGGAAGCGCGACGGCGAAGTCATCACCGACGCCTACTCCAGCACCTACACGCTCACCGAGGCCGACCGCGGACACACCATCACCGCCGTCATCACTGGCTCCAAGTTCAACTACCCCTTCGCCACCCGCACCAGCAGCGGACGACTCATCCGCTGAACCGCACCGCTTGGAGGAAGAGCCCGACGCGCCTCGAGTGTGCCGGGCTCTTCTTTCATTGCCGCAGGCGGGCCAGAAGACCCTCGCGCTTGCCGACCTCCAGGAAGGGACCACTTCCAGCACATCTGCCGCGTCCGGTTGGGGATCCCTCCCCGGACGCTACTTGCGCGGGTCGGACCGCCGCTTCTTACGAAAGCCACGCACGAGGAAGAACCCGCCGACGAGGATGAAGGCAGCACCGGCGCCGAACCCTAGGAGCCGCTGCTCGGGGTGCATGACGCCGTAGATGATCGCAACAACCCCGGTGACGACGAGGAAGAAGTACTGCGTGGGCATGATCGACGCAGCTGCGTCGCCTTCGTCGCGCTCGGTCATGACTGCATCCTGGCAGAGCGTCTTTCAACCGCCCCCCTGAACCGTCGCCGGCGCATAGCAGGCCGTAGTCAGCGGCGCGGACGGTACTTCACGATCGCGGAGATGGTCAGGAGCACGCCGATGACAACGCCGCCGATCAGGAGGGCCCCCTGCGGCAAGCCCAGGAAGCGCCGGTTGCCGAAGGGCTCGCCCATGTCCTGTCCTGATGTGAAGGACCAGATCGCCATCGCGGCGAGAACAACGGTGATGCCGACAGCGAAGACAATCGGCCCCTTGCCTCGCTTCTGCTCACTTGCCATGAGGATCCTCCGATCGGCGAGCCGGCAGTCGCGGGCGCATGCCAACGGTAGCGCTCGCCTATCTCGGTGAGGATCCGATAGGGGATCCCTACCCGGACGCGCGGGCGGTGGTAGTCGATCCGAATCGTTACGCGTCCCGGACTCCTCGGTCCAGGCGACTAAAGACGCAGCGGCATGAGACCCGTAGCCAGACCATCTGCCCGACATCGCTCAACTTCGGCCGATCGCCACGTGCGCAAGTAGAGGTGCAGCGCGCAAGAGCCTGCCCCCCTCGTTGGCAGGTGTCGCCACCCCTCAGGCGAGTGCCTCACTACTGATAGGCGATGAAGTTGCGGAGGTACGCCTCGCACAAGGTGTCGTTGGAGCTGAGGTTCTCCTTCGCAAGCTCAGTGAGCACATGCGCTTTCAAGACCCGCTCCAGCGCAGTCGCGCGCGATGATGCGTGCGTGGCCGAGATTCGGCGCCCGTCAAAACGGCTGGGGTCGTTCATGTCAGCCAGCTGATTGGAGTACAGCTGCCGGAAGAAGCCAGCCGCGTCGATGATCATGTGCAGTGGAGGGTTCGCACGCACGTACTTCGCGGCGCGCAACTCCAAGTACAGGGACGTAATGGGCACCCTCCGGCGGTACTTCCATAGCTTGACGAGACGGATGAACTCTTTCGTTCGCGGCTGCAGATCTCGTGTCGCGTCGACGTACTCGTTGTGCTTCAGCGGACTCGACCTGATCCACCCATCTCCGTCAGGATCGGGAATCCACCAATCGTCACCACCTGCGATGTGTGCCGGAATCACTTCCGTGTCCGGGCCATCAACCCAATCAATACGCACTCCGGGGCTACTAACACGCACCGAACGCGCGCGCGTACCGAGTCGATCGGCAAGCGCCCGTCTTAGGCGGACCATGTCGTCGTAGCTGCGGCATGGACGGGTGTGGCTGAGAGAGACAAAGTAGTCAACGTCGCTCCATACGCTTACCGCGGTGCCGTGCGACCACGATCCGGTCTCGAAGATCCGGTACGCGTCAAGGCCAGCTCTCACAGCTGCTTCGATCGCGCCCCGGTTTGAGCTCGCCGCCGACCTGGCCGCAGCTGAGGGAGTCATCGCCGCGATCTCGCCATCTAGGTAGGCTCGCGGGTTCACGCGCAATCAATTCGGTGCGCCTGGCCGCCGTCGCGCTCAATGTTGCGCTTCGCTCGCAGGTACGCCCACCGTGGCGTGGGATCTGCGACCTCACTCGCGGCAGTGAGCTGCTCACTCACCGTTTCCAGCCGATGCCGCAGCGTTGAAATGTCATCGCCCGCGAGGTCGACGGTGCGTAGCCGGCGCGCACGATCGCGCACCGCCGCGAACTGCACAGCGACAGATCGCGCACGCTCTGCGCGACGTGCTGGCCGCAGAGTGCCATGGACGCCGGTCCCCGCGGCGGCGATCAGGGCCAAGCAGCCGCCCACAACTTGAAGCGTGCCGCCAGCGAAGGTCAGCACTCCTCCAACGGCACTCCCCGCAGCGATCACGCTCCCAAGGCTCCAACCGACTGCGCTCCACCCTTTTGCCGCCTCGAGATTGCCCTGCTGACCAAACGTGGCGTTCTCCTCGACTCGCGCCGCCTCAACACCTATCAGCTCCAGCAGTCCCCCGCGCCCGTCATCAGATCGCAAGCTCTACATCCCGGCCATTGACCGTGACGATGATCCGTGGGTTCTCCGCTCCGGTCGCTGTTAGGTAGCTCCGCAACGTGGAAAGAAGCATGTCCTCGCGCCGCTCCATCTGAGACACAGCTCCTTGACTAATCCGCAGCTCTCGCGCGATCTCCGTTTGCGTGTGCCTACCCGCTTCTCGCACCATGGCCAAGCTCATCGCATGCACGCGATCAAGCTCCGCAGCCTCGACTTCCAACGCAGCGATGCCGTCGCTGATGTTCGGCTGCGCAAGCAACGCATCTAATCTCTCGTCCCCGCGGACGAACTCACTCTCGCTCACCATGCCTCCTTCGTCTCTTCCAGCCACCGGTCGATGAGTCGATCGGCGCGCACGCCAACTGAGTCGTAGAACACGTCGCCCATGTTCGCCTTGTCGCCGGAGAACAAGGCCACCACGGCTCGATCCGACGCTGGTGGGAACCAGCAGATCAGCCGCAGCGCGACTCCCTCGACGTACGGGTGCGAAACCCGCCACACCACATGACGCCCAGACTGACGCACCCGCTTGATCATCGCGGTGTCCTGTGTTGGTGCCGCATCAAGGTCCCTCAACCGCTTCAACATGAACGCCAGCAACTTCAGTCGCGTCCGCCCCTGTGCCGACTCATCCGCCTCCAGACGGTCCAGCTGTGCGCCGAACTCGCGAGGCCAGTCGATCTGCATACTCCTAGATTAGCTTGAACTGATATCAGGTGCAACTATTGGGCGAGTTCGGCAGGCGCGTGTTGGCCCATCGGTCGTCTTAATGGCCGGCGGCTCCCCGGACGTCGTCGACGGCTGACACTCGGCCGAGGCGCGCTGGGGCCATCTGTCTCAACAGACCCGTCCGGCAAAGAGTCCGGGGAAGGGGGGGCCAATCGAGACACCCTCCGTGGCCTCTCAGCTGCTGATCGCGGCCGCCGCTTCAGCTCTCTGAATGTCCCGAAGTCGGCGGTATAGCGTCGCCCTCGACATGCCCATGTCGCGGGCGACCTGGGCGGCCGGCTCACCGGCATCGATCAACCGGGCAGCGTTCTTGACCTGGCTGTCGGTGAAGGCCTGACGCCGGCCGCCCAGGTCCTTGCCCGCAGCGCGCCGCTTCGACACCGAGTCCGTGATCCGCTCCCGCTTGATCTCCAGCTCCATCTGCGCAAGAGCAGCCATCACGGTGAAGACCATCGAACCCATTGGTGTCGCCGTGTCCACGTCTCCCCCGCCGAGGTTCAACACCCGAAGGGACGCGCCTCTCCCCCGCAGGTCCTCCGCGAGGGCGAGCATGTTCTGCGTCGACCGGCCGAGCCTGTCCAGGGTCGTGATGACGAGCGTGTCGCCGTCGTGCAGCGCGCGCAACGCCTCATCGAACGCGGGCCGCGACGCGCGAGCTCCCGAGACGCCGTGATCGACGTAGAGGTCGTCGCGCCGGATGCCGGCCGCGAGCAGGTCCGTTGTCTGTCGATCCGTGTCCTGCTGACGCGTCGACACCCGCGAGTATTCGATGAGCTTCCCCACGACGACCAACCTGTCTCACAACCAACGATTAACATCGCCAGTCAAGCACCTACTTGAAGTACATGGTTACGCGACACTCGTCCGCCGGGAAGTAGCGGTACCTCGAGCCTGGATCATGAGACGTCTCGCAACCCATCGGTTACGAGGCGCGTTGCCTGGCGGCACGAGGCACGAGGCACGAGGCACCAGGCGTACGCGGACTGTCAGCAGAGTGGCACATTGACGGCGAGGCCGCCCAAAGCGGTCTCCTTGTATTTGCTCCTCACGTCCGCACCAGTTCCACCGGTGACGGCCGCGCCGGATTTGAGGATGGTCAGCCCGCCCGAGGGAGACCAGCAGAGTGCCGGAAGTGTGCCGATCACATCGTCGAGGATCCGCTGCGGGGCGCCGCGGAACGCCGGCGCCTGCTGATCGCGTTCGGCCGTCACGCCGACTCTGTAACTCCGACGCCCTCACAGTCCGACCCGCTGGATATGGCGTGGGGCGTCCCCGCGAGTTTGGATGCGAAGAACAGAAGACGTGCGGCGAGAGAGCGCGGGTTCGACAGTGCGTCGCTCACCGAATGCCCGCCCGCTTGGCTCTCGAGGAAGAGCACGTCGGCGTCGACGTCGCGCAGACGCGCTGCGAGCTTTCGCGCGTGCCCTGGGCCCACGCGATCGTCGGAGGAGGCCACTGTGAGAAGGAACGACGGGTAGCGGCCAGGTGCGATGGCGTCGTACGGCGAGTAGGCGGCGAGCATGGTCGCCATGATCGGATCCGCAGGGTCGCCGTACTCGTCGATCCAGGCGGCTCCGACCCCCATCTGATCGAAGCGGAGCATGTCGGTCAGCGGCGCGTCGGCAGCGACGGCACGGAGGAGCTCGGGGTGCTGGGTGGCGACGACGGACGCTAGCAGCCCGCCGTTCGAGGAGCCGAAGACTCCGATGTGGTCGGGGTCGCTGTATCCGCTTGCGGCGAGGTCGGCGAGAACGGCAGCGAAGTCGTCGTAGCCGCGCTGGCGCCCCTCTCGCTTGCCGGCCATCCGCCAGGAGGGCCCGCGTTCACCGCCGCCTCGGATCTCGGCGATCGCCACCGCGCCCCCTCGCTGAAGCCACAGCGCCACCGAGTTGCCGCCGATGCGGTCGTCGAAGTAGCCCGGGCGCATCGACACGCCCCATCCTCCGTAACCGGTGACCAGAGTGGGGACTGGGGTGTCGACCGTGGCCGGACCGATCACCGTGTACGACACCTCGGCGCCGTCTCGCGATGTGACTAGGCGGCGTTCTTGCCGGTACAAGTCCGCGTCCACCACGGGCGGTTGACGGTGGAGGAGCCGCTGCCCCCACTCGTCGATGAGATGCCGTTCCATCGGGTGCAGCGGGCCCGACCGGTCGAGAAGCACGGCGTCGCCGGATGCGTCGGCGGCCGCGAAGTTCACGGTTGTGTGCGAATCTAGCGCTTCGCTCGCCGTACGCCACCATCCCCCGTCCGTGAAGCGGAAGGTGTCCATGCGTTGACTCTCGCCCTCGCCCAGCCCGACGAGCACGCGCACGCACTCATCGCCCAGTGCGACGCCGGTCAAGGTGTCGACGATGAACTCCCCGTCCTCCGGCTGGAAGACGATCTGCGGGGCCGCGGATGAATGCACATCGACCGCCAGGACGGCGTGGCGGCGATAGGCGACACCCGCGCACATCCCGTCTTCTCCCGCAATAGCGAATGCGTGCCGCCCTCCGGCTGTCGTCAGCGCCAGCACCCGCTCGGCCGGCAGCTGCACGCCGACTACCTGACCGTCGGCACCCACGATGCGCGTGTCACCGGTGGAGTAATCCTTCCAGCGACCGATGATCCCGACACGACCGTGGGTCGTGGAAGTGGCGACGCTCACCAGCACGAGAGCATCGCTCTCATCGGCGCTGAAGACCGTGGGTGCTGTATCGAGCGGATGACCGCGCCTCCACAGCTGCGCTCCCCGCGCCCAGCCCGACGAGAGCAGATTCGGCCGCGCGCCGGTCGTGTGAGCGATCAGCAGGAGATCGTCGTCCAGCCAGACGGCACCGTTGCGGCCCGCGGATGTCCGGTACCCGTCCGCGACGAAGTTCCCAGACTCGAGATCGAATTCACGCAGCTCGACCTTGTCGCCGCCATCCGGTGAGATCGCCAAGAGGATCCGATCGGCGTGAGGTGGCGCGACATTAAGCGCGTACTGCTGGAACCGGAGTTCTAGCGGCAGGCCTTCTTCCTCGCGCAGCGCGTCCACGCGCAAGACGTCGCGCCATACGCTCAGCGACCCATCATCTGATCTGCGGGCGACCGACAACATCCCGTGCGGGTGCTCGGCGGAGCGGTGCAACCGCAAGAGCCGTGAGCCGTAGAACAGGAACTCCGGGACGGGCGAGCTCATCGCATTGAGGCGAATCAGTTCGCGCTGGAGTTCCTCGATGTCCCCGGACGCGAGAAGTTCATGCCAGGACGTCGCCGACACCTCGCTGGCCCAGGCGAGGGCGTCGACACCGGTCGCATCCTCCAGCCAGCGATAGGGGTCCTCGCGGTACGCCATCTCAGCGGGCAATCTCGTCGAGCGCGCCCTCGGCCGGCGCTGTCTGGCCCGGCGAGGATCCCGAAACGGTCGCGGCTGTCCACATCCCTCCGACCACGGCGATCGCCAGCGAGATGACGAAGCCGATCACGAATCCGGCTTGGCTCGGGACGCCGGCGGCGGGATCCAGAGCCGATGCCAGGACCGCCCCGCCGATGCCCGCACCGAGACCGGCACCGACGACTCGGCCGACGCCGAACAGGCCGGTGGCGATGCCCACGGACTCAGGAGCCACCGCTTCGATGACGGCGGTAGACAGTGCCGTCTGGAACACCGTCAGGCCGACGCCCGCCAGTGCGTAGGCGATGAAGAAGTCTACGTGGGCGGTGCTGCGGAACAGAAGGTAGAGCGCGGCGGCAGCGATCATCGCCAGCCCGATCAGCGCGATCGTGCGCGCACCGGCCCGCCGCGTGAGCCAGCCTGCGAGCGGACCCGCCAGGACACCAGCCACCCCCATGGGAAGGAGGAACAGGGTGATGTCAGCCGGGGTACCGCCGAGGCCGTATCCCAACGCCGCCGGAAGCACGATGAGCTGAGGCAGAAGGAACCACAGGACGCCATAGGAGACCCCCTGCAGCACTGCCGCCACGGTCGTCGACCACACCGGTCGCTGCGAAAGCAGATCAAGATCGACGAACGGGTTGGCCGCCCTGCGCTCGATCAGGAGCCACGCCACGACGAGCACGACCGCTCCCACGACCAAACCGAGGACCGCCGGCGAGGTCCACCCCATCGTCCCGCCGAGCGAGAGCGCGAGCGCCACGCAGCCCAGCGCTGCCGCAAACGTCAGCGTTCCGGCCCAATCGAAGGCGCCGTCGTGCGCCTTGGCGTCGACCGAGCTGGCGCGACGAGGGACGAAGAGGAACGCGGCTGTGCCGAGCAGCGCGACGGCCACCGCGGGCGCCCCGAACACCCACGTACGACCGAGCGCAGTAATCCCGAAGCCGCCGAGGGTCACTCCGATGACGCCGCCGACAGTGGTGAGCGCCATCACGAAGCCGGCCGCGACGCCCCGCTGTGCACCGCTGATCGCTTCTCGGACGATGACGAAGGCGAGAGGCACGATCCCCACTCCGACGCCGAGAAGCAGCTGACCGAAGAGGAACACCTCGAAGCTCTGTCCGAACGCCGCGAGGAGGCCTCCGATGGAGACGATGACCGAGGTCCATCCGAGAGCCAGTCGACCGCCTACCCGGTCGGCGAACCGGCCGACGATCGGCGTCGCCACAGCGGCGCTGACGATCAACGTGCTCACGATGAGCGACGCACGACCCGGGTCCAGTGCCAACTCGGCCTGGATGGAGGGGAGGGCGGGACCCATCACCGACTCGATGACGGCGACGATGATGACGAGCGCAGCCGTGATGACGGCGGCGCTCACCGACCGAGGGGCGTCTTGCTTCGACGTGGACATGGGAGGCCTTCCTGCCGACCAGATGAATCGTTCACTTATTCGTGAAGTCAGTTCAGCACAGGCTAAATGATCTTCTGTTTCGGTACTGTGACGAGATGGTTTCCATGACTGACGAGGCAATCGAGGACGCGTTCGTGGAGGACTTCACCGCCGTCTTCGATGCGGCGATGCCACGCACCCCAACGCGCATGCTGGCGTCGCTGCTCGCCACCCAGAAGCCCTTCCTGTCGAGTCGCGAGCTGGCTTCGCGCCTGGAGGTGAGTGCAGGATCCGTGTCCACGAGCGGGCGGCTCCTGGTGGAGCGCGGCTTCGCCGTGAGAACAGTCGATCCCGAGACGCGCCGGGACCTGTACCGGATCGCTGATGACATGTGGGAACGCGTCCATGCACTCGAAGCCCGCCGCGCCGACCCGATCATGGACCTGTTCGATTCGACGATGAAGTCCCTCTCACCCGAACACCCCGCGATGGACCGCCTTCAGGACTTCCGCGACTTCCAGGTCTACCACCGGAAGGAATCGCAGGCCCTGGTCGCCAGGTACCGGGCGACGAAGCAAGAACGCACCTAGCTGCACCGGAGCTCAGGTCGCTGGTATCCCGCGGGCTGCATTTTGGTTCTCGTGGCCGGAGAACGCTGCTCCCTCATAGCTGAGCGCACCACAGCGATGCGCTTGACGCATCTTGGCCCCAGACGGCACGTCGTCGATGACCGACTAGGAGCGACACGCGGCGGCATCAGAACGCCGCCATCGAGCACCGCAATCCACACATGCTCGCAAGCGCGCGGAGGAAGAAATGTGCTGGTCACAAGACCCAGGTCTCGACAGGCCGGGCCGGTGAAAATTCCGGTCCACGGGGGCTAAGCGAGGCATCCTGCTTGCCCTGACGGCATCGACCAGACGAACCGCCGTCATAGCCTGACCCTCTGCGTCTGCGTCTGCGTCGGCGTCGGCGTCGGCATCGGCATCGACCCGGGCTGCAGACGAGCTCTCCCCCGAGACCACATCGCTAGCGCCTGGTGATGCTTCCTATGTAGGTTCATTCGCCCAGGGGCCCTTGGGACGTCGACGCGGCACCCCGCCCGGCTGTTGCGGCTCATCCCGTCTCCAAGTGGTTCCGGGATCGTGTCTTCGGGCGGAGCGAACGTTCGCCGAGCTGGTGCTCCTATGCTGAGACGCATCGTCCGAGGGTGGACGCCGCCCACCGATGATCACGCCGGATTTCGGATCCATGTCGGAGCACCGACGGGTATCCGATCCCGCGCTGGTCGGGCAGCAGCACAGCGACGGAGGGTCGAAGCGAGAGTGGCGACGTACAAGGACATCCAGCGCGAGACCGGCCTCTCGTTGGCGACGATCTCCAAGTACTACAACGGCCGGAACGTGCTCGAAGCCAATCGGGTCGCGATCGAAGAAGCAGCGGCTGCCCTCCGCTACCGACCGAATGCCTTCGCGCGAGGCTTTCGGCTGCAGCGGTCGCGGACGATCGGCGTGCTCCTTCCGGCTCTGGACAACGATTTCCACCTCAAGATAATCGCGGGTGCCGAGGCGGCACTCCGAGACGAGGGCATCACGGTGATCGTGATGTCGAGTCCCACGCCGGCCGCGGGTGCCGTCGAGGTCCTGAGGAGCCGCATGGTCGACGGCATCATCGCGATCCCTTCGCCGCACGATGTCGAGCTGCTGCGAGAGGCGGCCGAGACGATGCCGGTGGTGATCATCGACTGGGAGGCGAACGGCGTCGATGCCGACCGCGTCTTCCTCGACAACGTGCAGGCTGGCGCCCTCGCGGCCCGGCACCTCCTCGATCACGGGCATCGGAGGCTCGGGCTCATCGTTGGAGAACGGACGATCTCCACCATGCGACTGCGTGAGGAGGGCTTCCTGGCAGAGCTCCGGGCCGCTGGGCTCGATGCGTGGGAGGCGACGGAGGGACCTCTCACGATGGAGCAGGGCCACGCCGGCGCCTTCGAGCTGCTCCACCGCCGTCCTCGTCCGACGGCCCTGTTCTCCACGAACTACGAGCTGACGCTCGGGGCGGTGATCGCGGTGAACGAGTCCGGGCTCCGCATCGGCCGCGACATCTCGCTGCTCGGGTTCGACAGCGTGGAGATGGCCCAGGTCACTGTCCCGAAGCTCACGATCATCGAGCAGCCGACACGATCGATAGCCGCCGAGGCCGCGCTGATGATCCACCGCCGCCTCTCGGACGACTACATTCCCGGCCAGCAGCGGGTCACGAAGCTCGTCGCGCCGCGGCTCGTGCTCGGTGGCTCCGTCGCCCAGCTCGAGTCCTGACGTCCGCACGGTCCCACCCCCGGAGGCGCCTCAACCTGGGTCGCGAGGCCACCGTCGCTCTGGGCACGCGGTCGAGGTGCCGACGGATCGTCAACTCCTGCGAGGCAGCTCGGAGACCACGCAGCAGCTGATGCGACGTGCCGTCCCCCGCGTCACACGTCGTGGCTAGAGGACGGCAACCACCATGCGGTCGGTCGGCTCATGTCCTGCCACCGCGTCCGGGTGCGGCGGCGTGCCTTCACCGAGGTGCTCCCGGTGGATCCCGGAGGTCGCCTCCGCAGACCGTCGACGCAGCCGTCTCGGAGAGCTCAGCCGACTCCCCTCACGGCGACATCGCACCGTGCTGGATGTGCGCATCGGTCGAGAGCGAATCGTTACGCTAGGGTCGGAGTAAGGCAAGTCACGGTCGCGTCCGGGGCGGAGCGAGATCGCCGCCTCTGCTCGCTGCGACCGCCGTTATATGGGGGCGAAGCTGTTCGCTAAACGTTTCGTGTCTCGTGAGCTGGAGGAGTCGCAATGATGCACAGCACTGGGGTCGCGGTCGATGCCGAGGCCAGGGACGAGCTCCTGCCTTCTCGGACCCTTCGCACCGGGTTCCGGATCCCGGCCCTGGGGATCGGCACTTTCGGCTCCGATCGTTACGGCTCCGAGGCGGTGTCGGCGGCCGTGCGGGGTGCGCTATCCGCGGGGTACCGGCTCGTCGACTGCGCGTCCGTGTATGGCAACGAGGCGGAGATCGGGCACGTCCTCTCGGACGCGTTCAGGAGCGGCATCCCTCGCGATGAGACGTTCGTGATGTCCAAGGTGTGGAACGACGCGCATGGTCCCGACGACGCCGCCGCGTCAGTCCGGCGATCGCTCGCCGATCTCCGCCTCGACTACCTCGATGCGGTCTTCGTGCACTGGCCCGTGCCCAATCACCACGCGCCGCACGCGGACCCCGACGCACGCGATCCGAATGCGAGGCCGTACCTGCACGACGAGTTCATGGCCACGTGGCGGTCACTCGAGGCCCTCGTCGACGAGGGGTCCGTGCGGCACCTCGGGACCTCGAACGTCACGATCCCGAAGCTCGACCTGATCACCCGCGACGCGCGCGTGCAACCGTCCCTGAACGAGATGGAGCTGCACCCGACGTTCCAGCAGCCGGAGCTGTTCCAGTACTGCCGCGACCACGACATCCAGCCGGTGGGGTACTCGCCGCTCGGTTCGCCATCGCGACCGGAGCGGGACAGGACGGCCGACGACATCGTCGATGTCGAGGACCCCGTGATCGCTCGCATCGCCGAAGCGCATGGCGTGCACCCGGCGCTCATCTGCCTGAAGTGGGCTGTCGCGAGGGGGCAGATCCCCATCCCGTTCTCGGTCAAGGAGAGCCAGTACCTGGCGAACATCGACGCCGTCCTCCATGACCCGCTCACACCGGTCGAGATCGAGAAGATGCGCTCTGTGGAGCGCAACAACCGGTTGATCAAGGGCCAGGTCTTCCTCTGGCCCGGCGCCGGCTCATGGCTGGACCTGTGGGATGTAGATGGCACCATCCCGGGTTGGCGCGGCTACGCGCTCGGTGACGACGCGCCTCGACCGTGAGCGGAGGCATCCCCTGGTCGTCGGGCGTCCGACGGCAGCACCCCATCAGCGAGAGGATCACATGCTCAAGTACGACCTCATCCACCCCCCGATGCTCGAAGCTCTCGGCACCGCGGGCCACGGATCGAAGATCCTCCTGGCCGATGGCAACTACCCCTACCTCACCGTGAGGAACGCGGCGGCGCGCCTGGTGCACCTGAACGTCGCACCCGATCTCCTCACGGTGACCCAGGTGCTCGAGGTCCTGACGACCGCGGTGAACTTCGAGGCGGCCACCGTCATGGCTCCCGGCGACGGGAGCGAGGTGGACGCGCATGTCGAGTACCGACGTGTCCTCGGCGAGGGCGTGCCCTTCGAATCAACCGACCGCTGGTCCTTCTACGACCTCGCCCGCTCCTCCGACGTCGGACTGATCGTCGCCACCGGCGATCGACGCGTCTACGCGAACGTCGTCCTCACCATCGGCCTGCGCTGACCCCTCCTCCTCGCACCGCTACCGCCGTCGGAGCAGCTCGCAGGGACGCGCGACGTGTGCGAGAGCTGGGTGCATGTGCACATCCCGGCGCAGGCGCGTGGGCCTGCGATCGGGAGCAAGTGGTCACCCTCCTGGTACACCTCCGCTGCACGTCGGCCCGGACGACCGAAGTCGTCCACCGGCCTCGCTTCCGCCCGGGACCGGCGTCACGCGACCTGACTCGTGCTCGGGTCGTCCGGGACCTCGAGGACGACGACGCCCCGCCGGTCGAGAAGCACGGAGTCACCCGCCGCATAGGCCGTTCCGGATACGAGGTCGGTCGCGGGCGCAGGCGCCACGACGGCTGTGGGGCTCGCGGACCAGTTCGAGATGAAGACGATCCTCGAGCGTCCCGTGGTGCCTGTGCTGACCGTGACCGCGTCGCCGGCTCCCCACGTCGACTTCTGCGTCTCCGGCACGAGCCAGCGACCGATGCTGCGGCCGAGAGCGGGGTTCGGCACGGTCCCGACATACGAGACGCGACCCGATCCGAAGGCATGGGTGGTCAGCGCCGCATCCGCGCCGAGCTCGGACGGGGCGTACCGGAGCAGGACATCGGCGTCGTCGATCTGCAGGACGTCGACCCATTCGGTCCCGGCGGCCCCCGCCTCCAACGCGAAGTCGCCGGAGCTCGTCACCGTCAGCGGCTCGTCGATGTTGGAGTACTCGTCGTAGTGCAGGCCGGCTGCTTCGGTGAGCAGCGCCGGCGCGACCGCCAGCCGGGCACGAGCCAGCTCGTCGGCGTACCCGGTGCGGATGCCGAGCACCAGATGTCCGCCCGCTTCCGCATAGGCCCGGAGATGCTCGAGCACCTCGTCGTCCGCGACGTACAGCGCTGGGGCGACGAGCACGGGGTAGCGACGCACGAGCTCCCTCACGTCGATCGTGACGAACTGGCGGAGGTGCTGCACCCGGACCTGCGCTCCTGCTTCGAAGAGCCCGCGATAGAACGCATCGAAGATCTTCAGGTAGGAGCGGGAATCCGGAGAGCCGTCTGCACTCGCCAGCGGCGGGTAGAACTCGAACGACCACTTCGTGTCCGTCGAGTAGAGCATCAGCACGTCGGCGTCGGGCTCGTAGCTGTCGAGGGATGAGCCCAGCGCCTTCAGGGTGGCGCCGAGGTCGGCGACCTCGGCGTAGATCCTGCCCGGCTGCTGGCTGTGGGGCAGCACGCCGCCCCAGTACGTCTCGATGCCGAAGTGCAGCGTGTGCCAATGCCAGTACTCGATCATCCGGCCGCCTCGAGCGAGCAGCGCGAGCGCCGCCTGCTTGATCTGCCCGGGATAGGGCGGGTGGTTCGTCCACGACCCGTTGATCGACTGCGCGTTCGTCTCGGTCACGAGGTACGGCGTCTGTGCGGAGGAGAACGCACGGTCACCCCACTCGAAGAGCGCAGGCACCCCCACGCCCCACCAGGGCATCTCCCGCGGGACCTCGGCGGTCGAGTCGAGGTCGCCCTGCATCTTGTAGTACGGGTTGCCGGCGACGACATCGAGGGAGGCGACGATCTCGTCGTCCGAGATCTGCGCCTGGTTGTACGCGATGCACGTCGTGACGAACTGGTCTTCCCGGGCGTACTCCCGGACCAGGTCGGCCTGCCAGGCGATCAGCTCGGTCGCGAGCGTGCTCTGGAAGCGACGCCACTCCAACTGGTATTGGGGCATGGCGTTGCCGTCGGGGCGCCACAGCTCCGCCCAGTCGGAGAGCCGGTGGGACCAGTAGACGAGGCCCCACTCTCGGTTCAACTCCTCTACAGAGCCATAGCGATCCCGCAGCCAGTCGACGAAGCGCTGGAAGGTGTGCTCGTTGTGAGGCAGGTGGTTGCCGGGCTCGTTGTCGACCTGGTAGCCGATGATCGCCGGATGGTCCGCGTAGCGCGCCACGACCTTCCGCGCGATCCGATCCGCGTAGAACCGGTAGGCGGGGTGGCTCTGGTCCATCTCCTGCCTGCGGCCCCAGCCCATGCGCACGCCGGTCGCGGACTCGGCGGCGATCTCGGGGTGAAGGCGCTGCAGCCACGGCGGTACCGCGTACGTGGGCGTGCCCAGGATCACGCCGATGCCTCGGGCGAGAGCGCCGTCGAGCACCGGCTCCAGCCAGTCGAGGTCGAATACGCCTTCGCGCGGCTCCCACGTCGACCAGACGGACTCGCCCACGCGGATGACGGTGAAACCCGCCTGCGCCATGAGGTCCAGGTCGCGCTCGATCGTGTCGTGCGGTTGGTACTCCGCGTAGTACGCGGCGCCGAATAGGACGCCGGAGAACCGAGGTGCTGCAGTCATCATGGACCCATCTGTTCCGCGATGTCCTCTGCGACACCGCGTGAGCGAAACGATACGTGCCACTCCCCGGCCATTCAAGGCGGATCGGATATTCCGGCATCACGAGCCGCGCCGATCACGACTCATCAGTGGCGCGGGTCGAGCCACGGATCGCGTCTGCGGCGTGCGACTCAGAGAGCTTCGCGTCACGCGGTGTTGCTGGGGCCGGCCTGGGCCCAGCGAGGCAGCGGGATCGGTCTCCGAGGAGGAGGAGGCGGCGCTCCACGATCGTCGTCCCGCGCGACCACGCCGAGGCACTCCGAGGATCGGCCCACGAGGAACAGTCCCACGATCGCCCAGCTGCTCGGCGACCGCTCGGAGATGCAGCCGGTGCGGACGCGGCCGGCCGTGTCGGGTCGGGTCGCGCATCCCTGAAGTGCCGATCGGCTCATCCTCCCGTGCTTGCGGTGCACCGGCGCCCCGCGGGTCCGGCACGCCTCGCGGGCGTGATGGGGACCGACCTGCACTGACTCTCGACGAGCACGTCGCGAGTCCACGATCGGGCCGAGGGCGGCCGCCTGCCACCCGGCGGCTTGACGCTCGCGGATGACGGGGCATAGCATCGCCTGAGCTGCACGTAACGTTTCGCCCTTGGACTCCGGCAGGCCGTCGAGTCGCCAGGAACCCTCGGGTCGCAGCAGCGTCCCACAACGGGATCGCCATGAGTCTCAAAGGAGAGAAGATGCAGTCTCAGAGAACACCCCGAACCGCTGTTCGCCGCACTGGCGCTGCGCTCTTGGCGGCGGGAACCATCGGTGCGCTCCTTGCGGGTTGCTCCTCAGGCGGCGCCGGAGTGTCCGGCATGGACGGCGACACGGTGGAGATGGGCACCTGGATCGGCGGCAAAGCCGACGAGGAGCAGTGGTCGGCGTATGTCGATGCCGGCGAGGCAGCGGACCCGGATGTCTCGGTCGCGTTCTCCGGTCCCCCGATCGGCGACTTCTACACGAAGCTGCCGACGGTCATCCGGGGAAGCAATGCGCCGTGCATCGTCACGCTGCAGAACGGTCAGGTCGACCCGTACGTCGCCGGACTCGAGCCGCTCGGGAAGTACGCGGAGGACGCCGGCGTGGACTTCGGCGACTACAACTCGGCCATGATCCAGCAGTTGAGCGTCGACGGGGAGGTCTACGCGGTCCCGTACGACGCGGCGCCCCAGGTCGTCTACTACAACAAGCAGATGTTCGAGGCCGCAGGCGTTCCCGCGCCGACGATCGACTGGACGACCGACGACTTCGTGGCGGCCGCGAAGGCGACCACGAGGGACGGCACGTGGGGCTTCGCCCTAGGTCAGGGCATCACTCCGGTGACCTCCTTCATGTCCGCGAACGGGGAGAACTACGTGTCGGAGGACAGCGTCGCCGACCTCACCGATCCCAACCTCACCGAGCGCTTCCAGTGGTTCATCGACCTGGCGACCAAGGAGAAGGTGGCGAAGCCGCTCGAGGCCTCCGGCGGCAGCTTCCCGGACATCGACGCCTTCAGCACTGGCCAGGCCGCGATGAGCATGAACGGCCTGTGGGACCTGCCGCATGAGCAGGAGACGCTGGGCAAGGACGTCGTCGGTGTAGCCGTGGTGCCGAGTGACGACGGGAAGTCGATGGGCTACGTCGGCGGTACCGGATTCGCCATCACGAAGAGCTGTGGCGACAAGGAGGCTGCGTTCAAGGCGATCAAGGCGATCACCAGCGCCGAGGCGATGCAGAGCGTGGCGAAGTCGCGAGCGACTGTGGTCTCACGTCCCGACAGCTTCGATGCGTGGGCAGAGGCGATCGGGTCGGAGGAGACGGCGTCCGTCGTGAGGCAGCTGACGGACAACTCCTTCGCGACACCGACGCCCGCCCAGCTCAGCCAGCTGAACACGCTGGTGACGCAGTACGAGACCGACGCGTTCTCGGGTAAGAGCACTGCCCAGGAGGTCCTCGAGCAGGTCGCGTCTGGCCTGGGTCAGTGACCGCGTCCGGCCTCCAGGACACCGGCTTGGGCCGTCCGAGTCCCGCCCCCGTGACCCGCGCCCGGGGGCGGCGCCCCTCCTCCGACACGCGTTCGTGGGTGGGCTGGGTCTTCGTCTTCCCGGGTCTGCTCGGACTGCTGGTCTTCATCGTGATCCCGATGATCGCGTCGTTGATCCTCGGCTTCTCGGACTCGACGCTGCTGGGTGGAACCCACCTGACCGGCGTCACGAACTTCGTACGCCTGTTCCAGGACCAGGCGTTCATCACCAGCATCGTGGTGACGGCGATATTCGTCGTCGTCTACACGCCGCTGAACATCGTGCTCTCGCTCGCCGTCGCCCTCTGGCTGAAGACCCGACTGGCGGGAAGCGGGTGGCTCCGGGTCGTGTTCCTGATCCCGGCGCTGTCCCCGATGGTCGCGAACGCCGCGGTCTTCCGCCTGATCCTGCAGCGGGACGGAGCGGTGAACGGCGCGCTGGGAGCGGTCGGCATCGGACCGATCCCCTGGCTCAGCGATGGGAACTGGGCCCTCGTCACGATCATCGCCGTATCGGTCTGGCAGTCGTTCGGCTACAACATGATCATCCTCGGGGCCGGACTCGATTCCGTCAGCCCGGACGTGCTCGCCGCGGCGCGCATCGACGGTGCCGGACCGCTCCGGCGCCTGGTGTCGATCAACCTCCCGCTGATCAGTCCGGCTCTGTTCTTCAGCACCGTCCTCACGGTCATCGGAGCGTGGCAGACCTTCGCGCAGGCGTTCGTGATAACCGGCGGCGGGCCGGGCGACAGCACGACGACGATCATGCTCTACCTGTATCGGACGGCGTTCACCTACAACCAGCTCGGCTACGCCTCAGCGATCGCCACGGTGCTGTTCGTGATCATCGCCCTCGTCACACTCGTCCAGCTCTGGGGCCAGAAGAAGTGGGTGCACTATGACTAGTCCGGCCTCGACCGACCTGCGGCCCGTCCCGTCCCGTCCGTCCACGCGGCGGCGATGGCGACGATGGGGATTCGCCGCCAACACGACGGTCGCCTGGGCCGTCGCGTTGATCTTCTCGTTCCCTCTGATCTGGACGTTCTTCACCGCCCTCAAACCGGCGAACGAGGTGTTCGGTCAGGACATCGAGTTCATCGGCTCGCAGGTCCTGTGGTCCAACTTCGTCGATGCCTGGGTGGAGGTCGACTTCGGCCGACTGCTGCTGAACAGCCTCACTGTGGCACTCGTCTCGACGGCGCTCAGCCTCGTGGTGGCGACGCTGACCGCATTCGCTTTCTCGCGCCTACGGTTCCGAGGGCGCGACGGGATCTTCCTCCTCTTCGTCATCACGCTGACGCTGCCGGTCGAGATCGCGGTCATCCCGCTCTATCTGGGGTTCGACGCGCTGAGGCTCGTCGACACGTGGGCCGCGCTCATCCTTCCGGGGCTGTTCGGGGCCTACGGCACGTTCTTGCTGCGCCAGTTCATGCTGCAGATCCCCGTCGAGCTCGAGGAGGCGGCCAAGATCGACGGCGCCTCAACAGGCCGGGTGCTCATGAGCGTCATCATCCCGCTGGTCCGTCCAGCGCTCTCCGTACTAGCGATCTTCTCGTTCCTGGGCAGCTGGAACGGCTTCCTGTGGCCGCTGATCATCCTGAACAGCTCGGAGAAGTGGACGATCCCGATCGGTCTCGCTGGCTTCTCGGGTCAGACCGGGACCCAGTGGCAGCTGCTCATGGCGGGGTGCGTCCTGACGATCCTCCCCGTGGTGATCGTCGTCGCGGTGGCGCAGAAGCAGCTGGTCGCCGCCATCGGCGCCGGCGCCTTCGGAGGACGCTGAGGTACGCCTCCCGAACCCGACGACCCGTGCGGCGACGCCCGCCGACCGTCTCCAGCCCATCGCCTGTCCATCAGCATCCGAGGACCACCATGACCGCATCCGCATCGCCCTCCGCCGACTCCGGCCGGCCGCCGCTCTCCAGCCCGCTCGCCCCGCTCGACCCGTCATCGCTGCCGGAGCCCATCGCCACATCCGACGATCCCGCGGCTCTCGCCCGCGTCGATGCCGTCATCGCCGCCGGGCCGTTCGATGCGACCTGGGAATCGCTGTCCGGCCACCGCCCGCCGAGCTGGTTCGGCGAGGCGAAGTTCGGGATCTTCCTGCACTGGGGCGCATACACGGTGCCGGCCTTCGACACCGAGTGGTACCCGCGGCACATGTACCGGGAAGGCACCCGCGCGTTCGAGCACCATGTCGCGACTTACGGCGACCAGCGCCGGTTCGGGTACAAGGACTTCCTGCCGCACTTCACGATGGAGCGCTTCCAGCCGGAGGAGTGGGCGGCGCTGTTCAAGCGCGCCGGGGCGCAGTACGTGGTCCCGGTCGCTGAGCACCATGACGGATATGCGCTCTACGAGACCGGGCGTTCACGGTGGAACACGACAGCGATCGGCCCGCGGCGCGACCTCCTGGGCGACCTGCTCGCCGCGGTCGATCGGGAGTCGCTGATCACCGGCGCCTCGTCGCACCGAGCAGAGCACTGGTTCTTCATGAACGGTGGCACGACCTTCGACTCCGACGTCCGCGACCCCGCCTACGCCGACCTGTACGGCCCCGCCCTGCGGAAGGAGATGAGCCCCACCAGCCGCTTCCTCGAGGACTGGCTGCTGCGGACCGTGGAGATCATCGACGAGTACCGACCGCAGCTGCTCTACTTCGACTCCGGTATCGAGGAGCCGTCGTTCGAGCCCTACCTCCGCCGGCTGGCGGCGTTCTACTACAACCGCGCAGCCGAGTGGGGGCGCGAGGTCGTCATCAACGAGAAGTGGAGCTCGTTCGCGCCCGGTGCGTCCATCCTCGACATCGAACGGGGGACGACCGACCGCATCCTCCCGACCGTCTGGCAGAACGACACCTCGGTATCCCGTACGTCCTGGAGCTGGGTCGAAGGCCACGTCTACAAGTCCCCCGATGACGTGATCGGCGAGCTGGTCGACGTCGTCTCCAAGAACGGCAACCTCCTGCTGAACATCGGGCCGCGACCCGACGGCACGATCGCGGAACCGGAGGTCGAGATCCTCGAGACCATCGGGGCATGGCTCGCGACGAATGGTGAAGCCATCTACGGCACCCGACCCTGGGTGGTCTACGGAGAGGGCCCGACCCAGACGCCGATCGGGGCCTTCTCCGACGCCACATCGGCCGCGTACGGCGCACAGGACTTCCGATTCACCACCATGACCGAGGTCGGTCATGACTACGTCTACGCCATCGCGCTCGGCCGTCCGGAGGACGGCCACCTCCGCGTCCGGAGCTTCGGCGCAGCGAGCCGGCTGCTTGGACGCCGCATCGTCGATGTCCGGGTGCTCGGACAGCGAGAGGAGGTCGGATGGCGTCGCGAGGACGACTTCCTCGACGTCGTGGTCCCCGCTGCGCTTCGCGCCGGTCCGGGCGGACCCGTGGTCCGCGTCGAGCTCGCACCAGCGGAGGCCGAGCGGCGCACGGACTTCTTCCACGGTCTCTGGATCTGATCCCGCGTTGGCGGTCGGGCCGCGCTCGGGGTGAGACGGCGGACCGCTTGATCGTCCCCCGAGCGCGGTCCGCGAGGGTGCTGCGCCACCTCGAGCGGGCTCCGTGTCTAGCGCTCTGACGCGCACCTCGTCGAGTACCGGACGGTGACGCTCCGGCACGTGGGCGGCGCCAGTCTCCGACGTCGGGTTGTCCGCGTGCTAAACCGGAAAGGGATGTCGATGAGGACGCTGCACGCGGCCGCTGCTGTAGAGGCCGTCTCCCTCGCCTTGTCCAGCTGCTCTCCGCCAAGCACGAGCGAACCCGCTCCGACGGCCACGCCGCGCATGAGCTTGGACGACGACTTCCTCACCGTCCAGCAGGATCGGGCCGCCGACGGCAGCTCGAGCTCAGCCACAGCCCGACTCACCTTCCCCCTGAGCTTCGAGGACGGATGCGTCCGCGTGGGCGGCTACACCGTCGTCGGGCCTCGCCCCGCGAGCGGGGACGGGTAGACCCTCGCCATCGGCGAAGGAGCCTCGCCATCGGCGACGGGTTCGACGTGGTCGGCGGCTACGCACAGGGGCGGCACCCAGGACAACCCGATGACGGCCCCGGCGAGAACTTCTACGCCAGCGGATCCGCGCTCGTCGCCGACGAACGGTGAGCGACGGGGAGGCTCTCTCTACCCTCCCAGAGAGGTCCCCCGCGTCGCCGATGTCAGGGACCGGCGATCTGCCGGACGCCGCGCCATGGAGGACTCCTCGCTGACCGTGGCTGTCGACACGGGCACCATCATCGGAATCGACGCGGCACGTCGCCTACGCCATCCTCCCCGCCGACGCCAGCACCGCACCCCGTGCCGGTCAGCCACCGACGGATGGTCCGCCGTGCGAACGCCGTCGGGAGACGGTGCGCCTCCGGCGTAGTAGGCACCTCGCGCTTTCCGCGCCACCGCTCCTGACGGGACCGCATGCAGGCGGGGCGCGCAGGCTCAGCACTGGGGCCGGCAGCAGCGAGTCGTCGGTCCCTTTGCCGTCCTCGCGAGGACGGACCGCGTGGCCGGCTGGCTATCGTCGGACGGCACGCAGCCGCAGCATCGTCCAGGAGACGGGCGGCAGGTGGATGCGGAGCGTGCCGGGTTCCTCGGCGGTGATCGAATCGAGCGCGTCGGCCGGGGTCACGCGATCCGGCTCGGACATGGTGTTGCGTGCGTGGCGGTCCTCGTCGTGGATGACGACGGCATCGAGCACCTCGACCCGCCCGAAGGCGCTGAGGTCGAGTGTGAGGGCGACGGAGTCTGCCACCGTGCGGTTCACAGCGAAGACGGTTATGTCGCCGGTTGATTCGTCGTAGCTCGCGCACAGGTCGACGTCGTCGACCTCGCCGTACAGCTCCGTGGAGTGGGTGCCGCTCACGGTCGATGGCCGTAGCGAGGTTCCCCGGGCGAAGGCTGCCGTAAGGGCGAACGGATGGAAGGTCGTCTGCCTCCATGCCGCGCCGCCGGGCTCGGAGCGGATCGGCGCGATCACGTTCACCAGCTGCGCGATGCATGCCATCGTCACCCGGTCCGCATGACGGAGCAGGGAGATGAGCAGGCTGCCGACCACCACGGCATCGGTCACCGAGTAGCTGTCCTCGATGAGCCGGGGCGTCTGCCGCCAGTCCTTCGGCGCCCCACCGGCCGCCCAGTAGGGCATGCGATACCAGACATTCCACTCGTCGAACGCGACCATGATGCGCTTCGGGCTGTTGCGTCGAAGTGCGATCGCATCCGCCGTGGCGACGACCGTGTCGATCACACGATCCATGTCGACCGCGGAGGCGAGGAAGCTCTCCGGATCGCCCTCCAGCTCCTCGTAGTAGGCGTGCGCGGAGATGTAGTCGACCACGTCGAACGTGTGCTCGAGGACCTCAGCCTCCCAATGCCCGAACGTGGGGAAGGTGGAGGCAGACGATCCGACTGCGACGAGCTCGAGCTGAGGATCGGCCATCCGCATCGCCCGCGCCGTTTCTGCGGCCAGGCGCCCGTACTCCGTGGCCGTCTTATGGCCGATCTGATGCTCGCCGTCGAGCTCGTTGCCGAGGCACCACATCCGGATGCCGTGGGGGTCAGGGTGTCCGTGCTCGGCCCTCGCCTGGGCGAACGAGGTCTCATGGACTCCATTGGCGTAGTCCAGGAGCTCGATCGCCTCGAGCACGCCGCGCGTGCCGAGGTTGAGCGCCATCACCGGTTCGACGTGCGCCTCGCGCGCCCACTCGCCGAACTCGTTGAGGCCGAATGCGTTCGTCTCGACGCTGCCCCACGCGAGGTCGATCTTGGCCGGCCGCTCCTCGACGGGACCGACGCCGTCCTCCCACTTGTAGCCGGATACGAAGTTGCCGCCCGGGTAGCGGACGGCGGTGACACCAAGCTCTCGCACCAGTCGAAGGACGTCCTGACGGAACCCGCGTTCGTCTGCTTCCGGATGCCCCGGTTCGAAGATGCCCGTGTACACCGCACGTCCCATGTGCTCCAGGAAGGAGCCGAACAGCCGCCGGTCGATGGGGCCGACCGTGAAGCGGGGAGACAGGACGGCGGAAGCGCTTTTCATGGGGGTCCTTTGATTCGAAGAGGCGTGTGAGAAGTGCCGGGCGCTACTTGAGGCTTCCCAAGGAGATGCCGCCCTTCCAATACCGCTGAAGGGAGAGGAACGCGACGATCAGAGGGATGATCGAGATCAGAGCGCCCGTGACGATGAAGCTCCAGGGCTGGAGTACCCCGCTGGCGGTTGTCGCCTGCGCCTGCCACTGGTTGAGGCCGACCGTCACCGGAAGGAGTCTCGAGTCGGTGAGCATGATGAACGGGAGGAAGAAGTTGTTCCATGTGTGCACCACCGACAGGAGCAGTACCGTCACGATCGCCGGCTTCAGCATCGGAAGGACCACCGACCAGATCACGCGGACCTCCCCGGCACCGTCGATGCGTGCGGCGTCGAGGAGCTCGTCCGGGAGGGCCTCCTGCGCGAAGACGTACATCAGGTAGACGCCGAAGGGGCTGAGGAGAGACGGGAGGATTACCGCCCAGACGGTGTTGGTCAGGCCCGCGTTGCTGAACATCACGAAGATCGGGATCGTGAGCGCGGTGGTCGGCACCATGACGGCTCCCAGGACCGCGGCGAGATAGATGTGCTTGCCGCGGAAGTGGAACTTGGCGAAGCCGTATCCCGCAAGCACGCTGATGATCGTCGCACCAAGGCCGCCGACGAGCGCGTAGACGAAGGAGTTGCCCAACCAGCGCCAATAGACTCCGTTCTCATAGCTCGAGATGCCGGCAATGTTGTCGAACAGGCTGAACGAGTTGTCGAACCAGAGCGTGCCACTGGAACCACCGAATAGCGCGGCGTTGTCCTTGGTGCTGGCGACGAGGAGCCACCACAGAGGCAGCAGGAAGTAGACGCACAGGAATCCGAGCAGGATGTAGCCGATGAACTTCTGCGGGCGTGCGGGCGCGACGCGTTCGGTCATGAGGTCATTCCACTTCTCTTGCGTGTGGCCGTCATGAAGATCGCCGAGCCGACGAAGACTACAGCGCCCAGGACGAACGAGATGGCGAGCGCGTAGTTGAACTGGCCGTAGGAGAACGCCGTCGAGTAGGCGTACATGTTTGGTGTGAAAGCGGCGTCGATGGAGCCGCCGGAGACCGACTTGAGGATCTGGGGCTCGGTGAAGAACTGCAGTGTCCCGATGATCGCGAAGACGAGGACGAGGACGAGTGCGGACGACACCATCGGCACCTTGATGCGCAGGGCGATCTGCCACGCGTTCGCACCGTCGAGCCGCGCGGCCTCGTAGACGGTCGGATCGATCCCCTTCAGCGCCGCGTAGATGATGATCATGTAGTAGCCGGCCCATTGCCAGGTCACGATGTTCACGAGCGCCCCGAACACGTTGCCGCTCGAGAGCAGGTTGGGAGCGTCGGCGCCGAACGCACCGAAGAGGTCCTTGAGCGGTCCGAAGTCGGGGCTGTAGAGGAACCCCCACATGAGTGCTCCGATGACCGCCGGCACCGCATAGGGAACGAAGATGACCAGCCGACTCGCCTGAGAGAACCGGGAGGTCATGGTGTCGAGAACAAGTGCCGCCGTGAGCGAGACCAGCATCTGCACGGGCACGAGGACCACGGTGAAGCCGATCACGAACACGATGCCCTTGAGGAACAGTGGATCCTGCATCGCCTTGACGTAGTTGTCCGCTCCGACCCAGCGGTCTCCTCCGATGAGCGAGCTGCTTTGCAGGCTCATCCAGAAGGCGTATCCGAGAGGGATGAGGAGGAACGCGAGGAAGACGACGGCGAAGGGGGCGGTGAGCACCCATCCGATCCAGCTTCGGCGCTGGCGGCCGACCCTTCGCCGGACTCTCACGGTAGAGGGTGCGGCGATGTTCTGTATGACCATGCTGACTCCTAGTCGGATGAAGGTGGCGCGGCGTCATGCCGCGCCACCCCGGGCGTCACTTGACGGTGAGGCCCTGTTCTTGAAGATGGGCGGTGACTTCCGCCTCGACGTTTGCCAAGATGTCCGCGGGAGCGACTTTTCCGTCGATGGCCGCGACCAGTTGGGTGCGCATCTTGTCGTACACGAACGACTGCACCGGGCTGAATGTCGTGCCGGTGAACTCGGTCGTTGCGGGGTACCAGATGTCGCGGTTGGCTTCAGCGTCACCGAAGAACTCCTGCGTGCTGCCGAGGAAGTCCTCCGACTCCAGTACGGGCGTCCAGGTGGGGAACAGCTTCACCTCGTCGATGCCGAGCTCCCACGCCTCCTGGGTGCCGAAGAGCTCGATCGCCACCTGCGCGGCGAGCTCCGGGTCGTCGGCCTGGTTGGTGACAGCGAGTCCGCCTCCACCGTGATTCGCAGCGACGGGCTGATCGAGATCCCACTGAGGTAGCGGGGCGATGCGCCATATCGCGGAGGGATCGGTGGAGTCCACTCCGAGGAGGTTCTTCTGCCCCCACGCGGCGGCGATGTAGGTCGCGTATCCACCGTTGACGAGCTTCGACTGGTAATCGGTCGTCCCGCGGTCCTCAGTGTCGATGAGGCCCGCGTCGATGAGATCGAACCAGTACTGAAGGACGGCGCGTCCCTCTTCGCTGTCGATGTTGATGCCGATCTCGCTGGGGTTCGAGAGGTCGAAGTCGAAGGGTTCCCACCCACCCTGGGCTAGGAGAGCGTGCGTGAAGTAGCCGAAGTTCGTGTACCAGTCAGTGAACAGCGCGCCGGAGCCGGAGTCCTTCATCTGCTGAGCGGCTGTCGCGAACTCGGCCCAGGTCCGCGGCACCGCGATGCCGGCAGCGTCGAGCAGGTCCTGACGGTAGAACATGCCCATCGGGCCGCTGTCGACGGGTATGGCGTACACCGAGTCGTCGGCACTGACGCTCGACCATGCGCCAACGGTGTAGTCGTCTTCCACTTCGGTCGCGCCGTGATCAGCGAGGTCTACGAGGGTGTCGCGGACGATGAAGTTCGGCAGCTGGTCGTACTCGAGCTGGACGACGTCGGGCGCACCAGTGCCGGACTCGAAAGCGACGTTCAACTTGTTGTACTCGTCGGCGCCTGCGCCTGCCATGACCCAGCAGACCTGCACGTCGTCATGCGTGTTGTTGAACTCGTCGACGACGAGGTTGACATTCGGGTAGAACGACCAGACCTCGACCGCCGGCGCGTCCGGCCTGACGATCTCGTTCTGACACGAGGCTCTCGACGTGTCCGTGGGCGTAGCCGCGCATCCGGCTGTTCCGAACGCGATCGCACTTGCCGCGATCGCGGCCACCCGGATTTTCGTGCTGGGTCGCATACAAGCTCCTTTGCTGGCGAAGTGAACAACCATCACTGAACGCGTCTACGGAAACCAGAGCAAGGAAATTTGTGGAAAGTTTGGCAACCTTCTGCGAGAGTAGGAAGCGTGTCGCAACCCCACCGCCCCACCATTGCGGAAGCCGCCCAGTTGTCCGGGGTCTCGCCACCCACGGTCTCGAAAGTCCTCAACGGAAGCGGTCATGTCGCCGAGTCGACACGAGCGCGCGTCCTCGCGGCGCTCGACGAGATCGGATACGTGTCACGTCGAACGCGCAGCTCGCGCAGGACCTCGGCCAGTGGCTACATCCAGGTGGTCGTGAAGTCCATCCAGAGCCCCTTCCTCCTGCGCATCCTCGACGGCGCCCATGCCGAGGCTCGCCGGGCAGGGCTCGGCGTGATCGTCACCGGGGCGGACGCCGGCTCGTCGTCAGAATGGCTGGACGCCCATCGCTCGGTGACGTCCCAGGTCGTGGGGACCCTGTTCGTCTCCCCCGACGAGGCCGACAACGCCGCAGCGGAACGCGCATCGCTCATCCGTCCGATCGTCGTACTCGAGCCGAAGAAGGCTCCTCCGCCCGGCGTGCTGAGTGTGAGTACCGCGAACTGGCACGGCGGCATGCAGGCGATGGAGCACCTCATCGGGCTCGGACACCGGCGGATCGGGCTCATCTCTGGGAGCGCGTCGCTGTACAGCAAGGCGCGCATCGGTGCCTACGTCTCCGCCCTCGACAGCGACGACATCCCCCTGAGCGCGGACCTGATGCGTCGCGGAGCATTCTCTGTCGCATCAGGTAGGCGCGAGGGTCTCGCCCTCCTGGATCTCGATCAGAGGCCTACGGCCATCTTCGCCACGAGCGACGAGATCGCCTTCGGCGTCGCTTCCGCGGCCAGAGACCGCGGCCTGTCCGTTCCTGAAGACCTCAGCGTCGTCGGCTTCGACGACATCCCCGAAGCGACGTGGATGACCCCCCTGCTGACCACAGTGCGCCAGCCGCTGGATCAGCTCGCGCAACTCGCGGTCCAGGCGCTCGTGCGGCGCGGCCACGGCGAGTTCGTCGACTCGGACCGGATCGAGCTCTCGACTGAACTCGTCGTACGCGAGAGCACAGCCCCTCCTCCGAACTGCACAACTTGACCCAGCGCGATCTGTCGAACGGCACGAATCAGAAGGCGCCCTCCTTCACGGCATCGACTCCGTCACCGTGACCGTCGCGGTCCTCGCACTCGGCGAGGTGTTCCGCGTCGTCTCGCGGGCACGTCGCGAGTCGTCGCACCCGGTCGTCATCTCGAGCCGGCGTCCGAGCCTCTCGCGGATGGAGATCGCCGAGGCGGCACCCGCCTGGGCCCGTGGCACGCCGCTCGGTCTCCCCTTCGGAGTGATCCCGGTCGGGGGAGGACGCCTCAAGAATTGCCCCCAAGAGGGAGCTCCAGGGGTGTTAGTTCGGGGCTCCCTAGACTCCGAGTAGACGTATCGACTGCCGGGGGGCACGCATGGCGAAGAAGACCACGACACAGCTCGTCGACGACCTCGACGGCACCGTCCTCGGCGACGACGGGACGACCGTCTCGTTCTCCGTCGACGGCACGAGCTACGAGATCGACCTAGGCCCGGAGCATGCAGATGAGCTACGCGAGGCGTTCGCGCCGTTCATCGCAGCCGGCCGGAAGGCCGCCGGCGGTCGCCGTGGGCCGGCGCCGCGGCCTTTGTCGAAGGCCGCGACCAGTGGGGATGCGACCGAGCGCAGCGAGGCACGCGTCTGGCTCCGCGAGAACGGGCACAAGGTCGGCGTGCGCGGGCGGATCTCCGCCGAGCTGATGGCCCTGTTCCGCGACCGGTAGCGTCGCGAGAGCGACCCAACCACACCTGAAGGAGTCCTCATGACCATGAACGGCAACATGAGTGGCAGCGGACGGCTGCGACGAGGCGCACTCATTGCGGTCCTCGTGGCGATCCCTCTCGTCGCTGGATTGCTGTTCTCACTCGGGAACACTCTTGGCGGTCTGTTTCTCCTTGGAGCCGCGGTGTTCTGGGCAGTTGGGGTCTGGCTCTACTTCCGTTCCGAGAAGCGCAACCTGAGGTGACCCACCGTCACAGCTAGACCTGCTCCCCCGCCGCCTGTCGGCGGGCGCTCGTACGCTCGTCGACGAGCGTGGCCGGATGCTCCTACATCGACTCGATCGACGAAGGAGACCAGCGGTGAGCAAGGTCAAGAGCAAGCTCGACGGCATCGACAGCCTCGTCCGCGGCACGGGACAGCACCCGTGGGCGCACCTCGAGGCCGGCTACTGGCGGGTGCAGGTCGAGGACCAACCGGTCCTCGGCTACGTGATGCGGGTCCGCGCGGAGCTCGGGGACCCGTTCACGTTCGAGATCTACGCGGACGCGCGGAACGCGCGCGGACAGCGGATCTGGGTAGGCCGCGAGGTCTCGCTGAACTCCGCCGTGGCGTGGATGATGCAGAACGCCGATCGCCTCGTCAGCTTCGCCGCACGATCACGGAGGGCCGAGGACGAGGAATTGGACCAGGAGCCCGAGCGCACCGACCCCGACGGTGGCCCAGACGAGACGCACGATCCGGGGATCCTTCTCGGGAACCCCGTCGCGGCGGAGCAGTAACGCGCGACCGACGAGGACGGGTCCGATTATCAGCGCCAAGAACGAGGGGCTGAACAGGAGGATGAAGTGGCCCCAGGACATGTGCGTCAGCGTACGGGGCGGACGCGGAGGGGGACGTGCTCGGCCATGATCCGCAGGCGGATCTGGTCGATGGACGCTTGACCCGAAGCGGCTCTCTTCATCTGTTGGGACCTCGTGCCGATTCGACCAAGGTCCTGATGCGGAGAAAGGTCATGTTGCGACGTCGTCGGCCCAGTCCAGCGCGGCGATGATCTGCTCCGCATCCGGCAGCGCCTGCGGTGAGGTCGAGGAAGTCGAAGACGTACGGGTCCTTCCCGAGCTCGCGAGCGAGGTCGGAGTCGGCGGGCGCGAGCCGGCCGGCGAAGTTGGTGAGCCGGGCGCCGATCCACTCGAGGGTCCGATCCACGATCGGGTTCGTGAGCACGTTGCCGGACCAGCCGTGCTCGGCGGCATGGGCGGCGTACCAGTCGCGCGCCTTTGCGCTGTCGAGCTTGTCGATGAGGACCATGACGTGGCCCCACGGAAGTCGTCCAGCAGCCTGCTGGACTATTCGATCGCGGTCGGGCCACGCCCCGCGAAGGCGCGCATGTAGAAGAGGTTCGAGCGCGAGAAGCCCTTCATCGAGGGGAACTCGGATCGGAGGTACTCGGCGAGGCACGAGACGACCGCGCTCCCCCCACCCCTCGTCCGCCTGGCGCTCCAGGATGACACTCCCGATGGACCAGTACATCTGGATGAGCACGTGTTCACGCGCCGCCGCGCGCCGAGCTGCGCCGCTCGGACCCGCTGCTTCAGCCCGGCGAGGGCGCCGACGTTGTCAGTCGGCAGCGGCAGCATCTCGGGCACCCGGTGACGACGACGATCCGGGAGTCGCAGTCTTGTCCAGGGCTCCAGCACAACATGCGGTCCATCCGTACTTTCATCAATTACTAACGTAAGTCTTGACCGGTAGCCATGCGGACCTGCACTGTGGATGCGTGGGGCACGCCGATGTGTCCTCGAAGAGGGGTAGACCATGACTCGACGCGCATTCCGCGCCCGTCGCGCGGTGCTCGCTTTGGCGCTAGGAGGCGCCTTGCTCGCACCGGCGGCGGCAGTGCCTGACGAAGCCCAAGCGCTACCAGCGCGCGACAAGGCCAGCGTCATCCAGTACCTGCAGTCCATCACCGGCAAGAACATCGTCTCCGGCCAGCACAACAAGGAGCCGGCCAGCGCGCCGGCGCAGTACACACAGCAGGTGAAGGACATCACCGGCGAGTACCCCGGGCTCTGGGGCGGAGATCTCATGTTCACCAACCGGGACGTCGCGAAGCGCCAGCGAGTGATCGACGAGGCCAAGTCGCAGTGGGCGAACGGCAGTCTCGTCGCTCTCACATGGCACGCGTGCCCCCCGGCCGGGCCGACCGCCTGTGAGTTCGAAGGAGGCGTGAAGAGCTCCATCACGGACGCCCAGTTCCAGCAGATCGTCACCAAGGGCACTCAGCTGAACACCAAGTGGCAGCAGCGCATGGCGAAGGTCGTGCCGTACCTCAAGCAGCTGAAGGACGCGGGTGTCCCCGTGCTGTTCCGCCCGTTCCACGAGATGAACGAGGACTGGAACTGGTGGGGAGGCCGGCCGGGTGCTGATGGTGGAGCGAAGATCTACCAGCAGATGAAGGACTACTTCGATGCGCAGGGGCTCACGAACCTGATCTGGGTCTGGAACGTGCAGGACAACCCGGAGGGAGGTTGGGCGGACTACTACCCCGGCGACTCATACGTGGACGTGGTCTCCCTCGACGTCTGGTACAAGGCCTTCCCGAGCTCGAGCGACTACGAGCAGATGCAGGCCATCGCGGGCTCGAAGCCGATCGCCCTCGCAGAGATGGGCAAGGCTCCCGACGACGCCCTCCTGGAGAGCCAGACACGTTGGTCCTATTTCATGATCTGGTCGGAGCAACTCCGCGGGAGTAACACGACTGCGGAGGTCCAGAACGCGTACAGCAACCGTCGCGTGTTGAATCAGGGCGAAGTCGTCGTCCGCTGACGCCGCTCGGTGGTGCCGGGCGGTTGTGATCGTTGCATCCCCCGGCATCTCCGCGTGGTGTCAGAGCGTCGCGTTCATCTCGGCGTAGCGGCCGCCTGCAGCCAGAAGCTGTTCGTGGGTTCCCATCTCCAGGATGCGGCCGCTGCCGAGGACCACGATTCGATCGGCCGTCCTTACCGTGCTGAGCCGGTGCGCGACGATCAGGGTCGTACGCCCGGCGCGAAGGCGTTCGAGTGCGGACCGCACCTCTGCCTCGGAGTGAGGGTCGAGCGCCGCAGTGGCTTCGTCGAGGATGAGCAGTCGTGGGTCGCGGATGAGCGCCCGTGCGATCGCGAGACGTTGGCGTTGTCCGCCCGACAGTTGAGCCCCACGCTCCCCCACCGCGGTGTCCCACCCGTCGGGCAGGTCGAACACGAAGCCGGCGTTCGCAGCACGGAGCGCGGCCGCGAGCAGCTCGTCATCGGCTTCGAGCGTGCCGTAGAGGATGTTGTCGCGGATGCTCCCCCGGAACAGGACGGAGTCCTGCGGAACGACGGACACGAAGCGCCGCGCCGTGCGCATGTCCAGCGTCGTGATGTCCTGCCCGTCCAGGAGGACACGTCCCTCCGTCGGGCGGAGGAAGCCGAGGACGAGCCGGGTGAGGGTGGACTTGCCGGAGCCGGATGCACCCACGAACGCGATGGTCTCTCCGGCGGCGATCCGCATCGTCACGTCGGCGAGCACCCGCTGGTCGCCGTAGTCGAAGGAGACCGCTTCGAAGTCGATGCCACCCGCGAGTGCGTCGATCACGGCCCGTCCTTCGTTCTGCTCGACATCCGGATCGGTCAGCACGCCGGTGATGGATCGCCGCGAGGCGAGGCCCCGCGTGATCAGCGGAGCGGTCTGGAACGCGCTCGTGATGGCTCCGGTCAGCAGTGCGAAGTACGAGCTGAGCAGGACGACCTCGCCGACCGAGATGGTGAGCGTCCCGGTCATGCTGACCGCGGCGGCGCCGAACAGCGACCCGAGGGTGATGAGCTGGTAGCTGCTCCAGGACAGCGCACCGAAGCGGCCGTTGAGCCGGTCGAGTCGAACTCCCGCGTGCTCGACGCGGTGGGCCGCGTCGACGACGCGCCGGATGGATACCTGCTCGAGGCCGTGCGCCCGGGTCACCTCCTGGAGCGACGACATCTCGCCGACGGTGGCCGACATGCTCTCGACGTCGATGCGGAACGCCTCGTTGCTGTGCGAGGTACGGGAGCGGAGCCAGAGGATGAGCGCGGCGGCGAGCGGGAGCGTGAGCCCTAGCACCGGCAGGAACTGCGGGACGCGGACCGCTGTCGTGGCGCCCGCGCCGATGAGGATGACCACGGCATTCAGCACCGGCCCGAAGGCCTGCTGGAACATCAACTCCAGGTTCTCGACGTCCCGCACGATCTTCGTCTGCACGACGGACGCGCTGCCGCGCGAGTGGTACCCGAATGAGAGCAGTTGGAGGCGCACGGCGAGGGCCTCGCGAAGGCGAGCGCCCATCGAGCGGATGGAAGCGGAGAACATCCGCACGAAGATGCCGTTGGCAGCGACATTGACCGCGATGGTGGCAGCGCCGACGACTGCCGGCGCGATCAGGGCGGTGGGGGGCTGTCCGGCCACGAGCGCGTCGACGACAGCGGCCGTGACGAGCGGGAGGACCCAGAGCGGGCTGTCCTTGATCGCGAAGGCCACCACTGCGACGGCCAGTCGACCCGCGGAAGGTCGCAGCGCGGAGCGGAGCGGATGCTCGGCCTCGATCTCGGGACGCGCCTGCGAGCGTGCGGTCTCGGGGTTCACCGGGTGACCGTCACGGGCTGGCTCTCGGCCGCGGGTGCGTCGGCGAGGAGAGACGGTCGGTGGACTAGTGCTGCCGCTCCGATGAGCGGGCCCTCCGTGCCGAGACCAGACGCACGGACAGCGACATCTCGGGAGTAGTCGAAGACCGCGCCTCCCCGGGCAGCTTCGAGGACGGCGTCGAGGTACCAGCCGGCAACGTGGGAGAAGCCGCCGCCGATGGCGAAGGCATCGATGTCGAGGAGCGTCGCGACGTTGGCGATGGCGGTGCCGACGGCGGTGGCTGAGCGGTGGATGGCATCTCGGGCGACGGCATCACCAGCCGACGCGCTCCTGCCGAGGTCCTCTCCGGTGGACCCCGTCCAGCCTCGGCGTCGTGCCCAGGCGACGCTGCTCGGTCCGGAGGCGATCCCCTCGAGCGTGCCGTCGGATTCGGTCGTGCCGTCAGGGTCCCCGAGGTGGATCTGGCCGATGTGGCCTGCGTTGCCGGTACGCCCGGACACGATCCGGCCGTCGATGACGATGCCGCCGCCGATCCCGGTGGAGACGACCAGGCTCATCGAAGACGCGTCCGTGCGGTTCGCACCGACCCAGTCCTCCGCCAGCGCGATGCAGGTCCCGTCGAGGCGGAGTCGGGTGCCCAGCCCGAGGCGTCGCTCGATGGCGTCTCGCACGGCGAGGCCGTGGAGGAGCGGCAGGTTCTTCGGGCGGATGCGCCCTCTTGCGATGTCCACGGGGCCGGCGGAGCCGATTCCGACACCGATGATGTCTCCGTGCGCCGCATGGGACATCGATCGTTCGACGCAGCTGCCCAGCGCCTCGACGAAGGCGTCGGGTAAGAGGGAGTGGCCTGTCGGCTCGCGGTGTCTGGAGCCGGGGAGGACGGTGCCGTCGACCGTGACGAGGGCGCTCTCGACCTTGGTCCCTCCGATGTCGATGGCGAGGGCGAGCTGCGGGGTCATGAGTTCATCTCCGAGGGGGTCAGGCGTGGGGACACAGCACGGCGGGGCGGCGGGGCTTCCCCGCGCCGCCCCGCAGTGTTCGATCAGCCCCAGTCGGCGACGAGCTGGTTGGCGGTCCGAAGCACGCTCGGGGACACGAGCGCCTCCGCGTCGAGGGGTGTCTGCGACGTGATGCGGAACGTGACGGACTCGCCGGGCAGCAGCGTGACCATCTGGTCGTCGACCACGGCGGCGGGGTCGATCTTGTCGACCAGCATCGTGAGGTCGCGGACGAGGTTCTCGGCGGTCACCGAGACCTCCGTCGCGCCATCGATCTGGCGGACGGACGTCGTCACGCGGGCAGCATCCAGCGCGGAATCGCGGTACTCAGCGAAGAACCAGAAGGCGCGGGATCCGGCGAAGTCGACCACCAGGACCTCCGACGCCGCGTCAGCGGGAGTCGAGACGTCGACGGGGATCGCGACAGTTGCTGCCGAACGTGCGGCGACGGAGGCGTGCTGCCGGTGCTCAGCGAGGACGCGGCCGTCGAAGGCGACGCGCCGGACCGTCACCTCCCCCGCCCAGTCCTCGGGGCTGTCGTTGACGGCCACCGCCGAGAGGCCCTCGCCTCGCGGCTGCACGGTGAGCAGGCGGTCCTCGTAGACGTGCTTGAGCGCGTAGAGGAGCGGCTTGGCGACTCCGTAGCCGTCGACGGCAGCCCAGGAGGTGACGGGCCAGCAGTCGTTGAGCTGCCAGACGATCGATCCCATGCAGCGCGGGCTCTCGGATCGCTGGTGCTCGATGGCGAGGGTGACAGCGAGGGCCTGGTTGAGCGACATGGCCCAGTGCCAGTCTTCCGTGTCGTCGGGGAGGGGCAGGTGCGCGACCAAGCCGTCGGTGAGCTTGTCGTTGCCGTCGGTCGCCTTCTGGTGGTGGATCATCCCGGGCGATTCCGGGGTGAGCGGGGAGTCGGAGATGGCGCGCTGGATCGTCGACCAGCTGGCGGGGCCCTGCCACCCGAACTCGGCCACGAAGCGGGCGTGGACGTCGCGGTAGGCGGGGTAGTCGACGCGGTTCCACAGCTCCCAGAGGTGGACGGAGCCGTGATCGACGTCGTTGGCGAAGATCTGCGGGTCGCCCGACCATGGGCTGCCCGGCGTGTAGGAGCGCTGCGGGTCGAGCTCGGCGACCAGCCGCGGCAGGAGGTCGAGGTAGTAGCCCAGGCCCCAGGTGCGTCCCTGGAGGCGCTTCTCCCAGCCCCACTCCTCGTAGCCCCAGATGTTCTCGTTGTTGCCGTTCCAGAGGGCGAGGCTGGGGTGAGGCATGATGCGGGTGACGTTGTCGCGGACCTCGGCCTCGACCTCGCTCCAGAGGGGTTCCTCCTCCGCGTACGCGGCGCAGGCGAAGAGGAAGTCCTGCCAGACGAGGATGCCGCGCTCGTCGCACAGCTCGTAGAAGTCGTCCGATTCGAAGTAGCCGCCGCCCCAGATGCGCAGCAGGTTCATGTTGGCGAACTCTGCTTGGTCCATGCGCTGGGCGAGACGCGCGCGGTCGACTCGGGTGATGAAGGCGTCGTCGGGGATCCAGTTGGCCCCGCGGATCCAGACGGGCTGCCCGTTGACGACGAAGCGGAAGGACGTGCCGTCGTCGTCGCGGTCGAGCTGGACGTCGATGGTGCGGAAGCCGATGCGCTGCGTCCTGTCGTCGAGCAGCCCGCCGTCGGCGGAGAGGGTCACCTCGAGGTCGTAGAGGGGCTGGTCGCCGAAGCCGCGCGGCCACCACAGCTCAGCGTCGTCGACGGAGAGCTCGAGCACGGCGGAGCGGCCGCCGTCCGTGATGCGGGTCGTCCCTGTCGCGCCGGCGACCGTGGCGGTGAGCTCCAGCTCCGTGTCGTCGGTGCGGTCGAGCTCCACGTGCACGGCGACGTGGCCGGTCGTCCCGTCGACGGTGACGACGGGGCGCACCGTGGCCAGCCGGGCGGTGCTCCAGGAGGTCAGTGAGACCGGCTTCCAGATGCCTGCGGATGCGGCGTCCAGGCCCCAGTCCCAGCCGAAGTTGCAGGCAGCCTTCCGGATGGCGTTGAAGGGGTGGGAGTAGGTGTGCGCGCGGTACCCGAGCTCCAGGCTGGCGCGGTCCGCTTCGGCGACGGGCGAGGCGAAGCGCACGACGAGGGAGTTCTCCCCCTCGCGGAGCATCTCGTCGACGCGGAAGCGGTAGGTGCGGTGCTGGTTGCGGGTGCGCGCGATCTCGGTGTCGTTGAGCACGATCGTCGCGACGGTGTCGAGTCCCTCGAAGACGAGCTCGTGGATCTGCTGCCCGTCGGGCGACCAGGTGAAGGAGGTCGAGTACTCCCAGTCGCTCTCGCCGATCCAGGTGACCTTCTTCTCGTTCTGGTCGAGGTAGGGGTCGGGGATGAGCCCGGCGGTGAGGAGGTCGGTGTGGACGAGGCCCGGGACAGTGGCCGGCACGACCTCGGAGAGGAGCTCGGCGGGCACGGGTCCGCGCGTCGCGCGGAGGCTCCATCCGTCGTGGAGGGGGCGGCTCGTGATCGTCGCGGCCAGGGTGCGGGGGTCGATGGTCTGGGTCACTTGGTTGCTCCTGAGGTGAGTCCGTTGTAGATGAAGCGCTGGAGGAAGAGGAACGCGATGAGGGTCGGGGCGATGACGAGGATCGTCCCGGCGGCGATGACCTCCCACTGGGCGCCGAAGGGGCCCATGAAGCGGAAGAGGGAGGTCGAGATGACCCCGAGGTCGCGTGATGGCATGTAGAGGAAGGGGATGTAGAACTCGTTGTAGACGGCGATGCCCTTGATGATGACGACGGTGGCGATGGCGGGCTTCAGCAGCGGCAGGATGATGCGCCGGTACACGGTGAACCGGCTGGCGCCGTCGAGCATGGCGGCCTCGTCGAGGGCGACCGGGATCGACTGCATGAACTGCAGGAAGATGTAGATCGCCACGATGTCGGTGCCCGTGAACAGGAGGATCGCGGACCAGCGCGTGTTGAAGAGCTCGAGGGCGTTGATGACCTGGAAGGTCGCCACCTGCGTCGTCACGGCCGGCACGAGGGTCGCGAGCAGGAACAGCGCCGTGACCATGCGCCTGCCGCGGAACCGGAATCGGTCGATGGCGTAGGCGGCCATGGTCCCGATGATGACCGTCCCGAAGATCGACACCACGAGGATGATCCCGGTGTTGATGAAGCCCATGACCATGCCGCCCTGGGTGAAGGCGATGACGAAGTTGTCGAAGTTCAGCCAGTTGCTCGGAGGGTCGAGGGGTCCGGTGCTGCGGTACTCGGCTGAGGTCTTGAAGGCGAGCATGAGGATCGTCACGATCGGGACGAGCGCGAAGAGGCACGCGACGATGAGGGAACCGTACTTCCCGATCCCGCCGAAGATGCCGCGGGGCGACGACGCGCTGCGGCGTCGACGTGGACGGATGTGGGCGGTGGCCGGACGGTCCTGCGCCGGAAGCGAAGTCACCTCCTCGGCTCGAGGCTGTGTGGCGGTCATGCGTCCTCTCTCCTCTCGTCCGGGAAGACCCGGCGTTGGACGGCGGTGATGATGAGCACGATGGCGAGCAGCACGACGGCCATGGCGGAAGCGAGGCCGACCTTCGAGTAGCGGAACGCGGTGTCGACGGTCTGGATGACGAAGGTCTCGGAGCCGTTGGCGCCGCCGGTCATGATGTACGGCATCTCGAACGCGGATAGGGCGCCGGCGATCGCGAGGATGAACGACAGCCCGAGGATCCGTCGGATGCTCGGCACGATGATGTAGCGGAACTTGTCCCAGGACGTCGCACCGTCGAGGTCCGCCGCTTCGTACTGCTCCTCCGGCACGGACTGGATCGCGCCGAGGAACAGCACGAAGTTGAGGCCCATGTAGCGCCAGACCGAGGTCGCGGCGAGCGAGACGTTGACGACGGAGGGGTCGCCGAGCCACTGCGGGGTGTCGCGGATCCCGAAGGTGCCGAGCACGGCGTCGAGGGTCCCGTCCGGGCGGAAGAAGTACAGGAACATCAGCCCGATGGCGACCCCGTTGATGAGGTATGGGAAGAAGATGACGCCCTTGAAGAAGTTGCGGAACCGGGTGCGGAAGCTCAGCAGGGTGGCGAAGAAGAGAGCGAGCCCGAGCTGCGCGGCGGCCCCAGCGAGGTAGAAGAGGCTGACGAAGAAGACCCGGAAGATCTCCGGCCGGGTGAAGATGTCGACGTAGTTCTCGAGCCCGATGAACTCCTTGTCGGGGTCCAGGCCGTCCCAGTCGGTGACGCTGTACCAGAGCATGTTCACTACAGGGATGTAGGTGAGGACGACGAGGAATGCGACCGGCACGGCCAGGAACAGCCATGGTGTGATCCGGCGTCCGGTCAGTCGTTGTGTGCGCCGCCGGGGCGGCAGCGGCTTGCTGGCTCCGACCTCGAGCGGCGGAGCATCGGTGATCGCCATGGCGGTCCTTTCGACGGGAAGGGTGCACTGCGGGAGGACGCGTGAGGAGGCCCGCCGGTGACGGCGGGCCCCCTGCCAGCGATCTACTCGGCGACGGACGCGCGGGCCTCGGCCCAGCGGGTGTTGAGGTCGTCGAAGACGGACTGCTTGTCGCCGGCTCCGGCGCCGCGGGCGGTGTCGATGAGCTCCTGGCGGTAGGCGTTGCCGAAGAGGTCGATCTCTGCCTCGTTGGCGATGTCGTTGATGACGGCCTCCTTGCCCACGGGGTCGGGAGCGAGCTCGATGTACTCGACGCCGAGGTCGGTGAAGTCGGCCAGCGTGTCGGGGGTCGCATCGCTGGCGACCGGGCTGATGGCGCCCTGGCTGGCGGCGTATCCGGACTCGTTGGTGAACCAGTCGATCCAGGCGCGCGCGGTGGCCTTGTTGTTCGAGTTCTTGTTGATGGCGAGGAACTTGTCGGAGGCGGTCACCGAGGTGAAGGTGCCGTCCTTCGCCCAGGGCATGGGCCAGAACCCGATGACGTCGCGGGACTTGCCGGCCTTCTCGGCGGCGTCCTGCATCTGCGCGACGGCCCATGAGCCGAGGACCATGGAGCCGATCTCGCCGTTGGCCAGGAGGTCCTTCGACTCCTCCCAGTTGGTGGTGGTGGGGTCGGCTTCGCTGAGACCGGCAGCGACGGTGTCGTAGAGGAGGCCGTCGATGGCGTACTGGTCCTTGCCATCGGTCCAGGGTGCGTCGTCGGCGATCATCTCGGTGCGGACGTCTGGTCCCTGGATGGTGCCGAGGTTGCCCTCGATGGTGGCTAGCGGCCACCCGTCCTTGTAGTTCGTGTAGTACGGGGTGACGCCGGTCGCCTTGATCGCCTCGAGGGCGGAGAGGTACTCCTCCTCCGTCTCGGGCGGGGTGGTGATGCCGGCGGCGGCCCAGACGTCGCGGTTGAAGACGTAGCCCATGGCCGATCCGAAGGTCGAGATGCCGTAGGCGGTGCCGTCGAAGGAGCCCTCGTTCGTGAAGCGGTACTGCTTCGAGAGCTCATCGGTGGTGCCGAGGGGTTCGAAGTAGTCGGAGTAGTCGTCCTTCGTGACGTTGGAGCTCGGGATGAGCAGGACGTCGCCGTAGTCCTTCGAGTTGAGGCGGATCTTCGTGTCGCCCTCGTAGTCGGTCAGCGCTTCGAACTTGACCGTGGTGCCCGGGTACTTGTCCTGGAAGGTCTTGGCGTAGTCGGCGAAGGTCGTGTCGACGAGGTCGGTGCGGTTGGTGAGCACGGTGATCTCGCCCGCGGGCTCGCCGCTGTCGTTGGCCGGGGTCGAGGAGCAGCCGGACAGGGCGAGGGATGCGGACACGGCGACGGCGACGATGCCGGTCAGCGCCGCGCGGCGGGATGGGAGGGGACGGTGCACGGTTGTTCTCCTAGGTAGGCCGTCGCCGCCATCGGCGACGGGATGTGCAAGGGGTGCGAGAGGACTTCTGCGGCAGCTTCTGCGCGCTCGGTGCTGTGGGACGCCGGCGCTCGAGGCTCAACGGCAGATGGGGCTCAGGGTGACAAGGCATGCATGGGACCTGGGCTCCTTCGACCGGTCGGCACTCGATCGAGAGCGGGTTCTCGATCTGCGTGTCCTCACAGACAACCCGACAGAGCGGCGTACGTCAATAGAAAAGTAAGTAATTTATGATCTGCGATGGCGTGAGTCCAGGGCAGGACCCCGTTCGTCAGTCCGTGGGCTCGCTTGTCGAGGCCCGCGGCACGATGACCACCTCGGGACTCGTGACGGCTTGAGGCTGGGATGCGTCGATCTCCTCCAGGAGCTGGCGCCCGGTGATCATGCCGACCATCTGGACGTCGTGTGACACGGCGGACAGCGGTGGCTCGCTCAGCTGGCACTGGGCGGAGTCATCCCATGCGAGGATCGACAGCTCCGCGGGTACCTCGAGGCCGAGGTCGCGGGCGGCATCGAGGCCACCGAGGGCCATGAGGTCGCTGTCGAAGATGACGGCCGTGGGACGTCTCGCTTCCGCGGCAAGAGCTTCGAGGGCGCGTGCCCCGGATCCGCGAGAGTAGTCACCGCTGGCGCGAGCGACGTCGAGCTCACGGCTGACGCACTCCTGGGTGAAGGCCTCTTGGCGGATGCGCGTGTGCAGCAGGTGGGTGGGTCCAGCGACGTGGGCGATGCGACGATGCCCGAGGTCGACGAGGAAGCTGATGGCGCTCCTCATGGCGTCGTCATCACCAGTCCACACTGCCCGGAATCCGGGTGCTGCGTTCGGCGGTCCCACGACCACGGCGGGCAACCCGAGTTCGCGTACTGCGTCCGGTCGCGGATCCTCGACCTGCAGGTCCACGATGATGACTCCGGCGACTTCGCCGTCTGCGCTCCACCGGCGGTAGGTGGCAAGCTCTGCCTCGTGGTCTGGCAGCACGCTGAGGAGCACGGAGTGCCCTGCTGGACGCACCGAACGCTCGACGCCGGCGATGAACTCGTGGAAGTACGGTTCGGCGCCCATGATCTCGCTGGCGCGGACGAGGGCGAGGCCGATGGGCCGGGGGTGGGCCGTCGTCATGAGCGGCGTCCTTCCTGAGGGAGACCACCAGCGTAGGGCTGGCAGCACCCGGGACGGACGAGGCACCGGTGGCGTGCGAGTCGTCCCGTACTCTGATCAGCGGACCGAGAGGAGTCGCGATGGCACGCCGCGAAGCGACCCCCGCCGCGCCGGGGAGCAGGGCGCTCGTCGTCGACTTGATCCGCTCGTCGGGTCCCATCAGCCGAGTCGAGCTCACTTCCGCGACGGGTCTGACGCAGCCGGCCATCTCGATGATCGTCCGCAAGCTTCTGACCGATGGCATCATCCGCCAGACCGGATCCGCGTCATCCGGTGGCAAGCCCCGGCAGCTGCTGGAGATCAACGCGCGTGCTCGGATCGGGATCGGGATCCAGCTCGGCTTCGAGTCGATCACGTTCGTCGCGACCGACACGGGCGGCGGAATCATCGCCCGGCAGCAGGTCGACGGCGCCGCCTTGGAATCGCCGGAGGAGGTTACGCAGCGCATCATCGACGGCTACGAGGACTTCGTCCGCGGCATCGGGATCGACCGTGGGGCCATCGCCGGAGTGGCCGTCGTGGCGCCGGGCCCGATCGATCAAGTCGCGGGACGGATCTTGGGTCCGCCCACCCTGCAGCACTGGCGCGACTTCCCGCTCCGCGAGCGACTCGGCGGAGGCATGGGCGTGCCGGTGCTCGTCGACAATGATGCCGCGGCGGCGGCCGTAGGCGAGTACTGGAGCCGAGCGGTGTCCCGCCACCGCACCTTCGGCAGCATCTACATCGGCACCGGTATCGGCGCCGGAGTCATGCTCGATGGAGCGCTCCTGCGCGGAGCGAGTTCGAACGCCGTGGAGGTCGGGCACGCATCTGTGGTCCCGGGCGGCCGCGAGTGCTTCTGCGGCAATCGAGGCTGCCTGGAACGATATGCCGCTCCGCTCGTCGTCGTCGAGGACGCCCACGCTGACGCGGCCTCATTCGCCGACCTCGACCTCTCGTTCCACCCCGAGGACCAGGGGCGGGACTTCGACGTCCTCAGCCTCGCCGCGGTCAACGGCCATCCTGCTGCCCTCGTGCTGGCCGAACGGGCTGCAGCGCATCTCGCCGAGGCTGCCGTCACGCTTGTGAACCTCTTCGACCTGGACGAGCTGGTCCTCACCGGACCGGGTGTCGCCATCGCAGGCTCGATCTACACCCGCACGATCCGGGAGCGCCTCGATGAGCGCCGATTCGCGCGACGCGCGCACCCCATCGACGTCTCCCTGTCAAGCAATCCTCGGGACGCGGCGGCCATCGGCGCGTCCTCTCTCGTGCTTCAGAGCACGCTGTCACCCGGCCATGGCCCGGTGTTGCAACAGCCAGGCCTCATCGTTGCCTGAGGTTCGAACGGCCGCCGGCATCGTCCGTGGTCGCCTCGTCGCGACTCCCGACGGCGACGCTCGGGCGTTCCTCGGCATCCCGTATGCCGTCGCGGACCGCCGTTTCCTGCCGGCGAGCCCTGTCGAGCCGTGGGGCGGCGTCCGTGACGTCCAGCGGGCCGGTCCTCCCGCTCCGCAACGAGCAGACGACGGCTCCGTGCTCGGCGACGAAGCCGGCTGCTTGACAGTGAACGTCTGGTCGCCCGCGCCGGAGGATGCTGACCGTCCCGTCATGGTGTGGATCCACGGCGGGCTGCACGTCGTGGGCTCGAACTCGAGCCCGGTGACCGACGGCGCTCCCTTCGCGGCGCGTACCGGGACGGTGGTCGTCGCCGTCGGCCATCGGCTGGGCGCTCTGGGCTTCCTGACCCTCGACCACCTCCTGGGGGACGCCTATGCAGACTCCGCGAATGCAGCCCTGCACGACGTCGTCGCCGCGCTCCGATGGGTGCGGAGCGAGATTCGCGCCTTCGGCGGCGACCCGGAGCGGGTGACCCTCGCGGGGCAGTCTGCAGGTGCGACGACGGTCGCCATGCTGCTCGCCGCTCGCCCCGCCGCCGGCCTCTTCCAGCGAGCGATGTTGCATAGCGCCGCACCGGAGCGGGTCGGCGACCGACGCTACGGAGAGGCCGTCACCACGCAGCTGCTGGAGCTGCTCGGCATGTCGACGCAACCGCAGCGCATCCTCGACGCCCCGTGGGCGCAAGTCGTCCACGCCCAATCGGCACTGCTCGACCGGCGCTCGGTCGGGGCAGCCAGCACCGTCGCCGTGTTCCGGGCGAGCGTCGACGGGCGGATGCTTGAACGGCCGCCGATCGAGGCGATACGGTCCGGCGCCTCCCGCTCGGTCGCCCTCGTCGTGGGAACGAACGTCAACGAGGCGTCTGGAGCGGTGGATCTGCACGCTGCGGACTCCGTCGCGCTCCGCGCCCTGCTCGACCGACAGCTCTCCACCCTCCTGCCCGCATGGCCAGACAGGACGCGCAGGTCGCGATCCGCGGCATACAGGGAAGCGCTCCGACGCGACCTCGGACGCGCACCGACCGACGCCGAGGCCCTCGAAGCGGCCGTCGCGGACGACGTCTACCGCCAACCGAGCCAGCGACTCCTCGACGCCCGTGCCCATGCCGCTGGGTCGACTCGCGCGTTCCTCTTCTCCTGGCGGCGTGCAGACGACGACGCGCGTGGCGCGGCGCACTCGAGCGAGCTGCCCTTCCTCTTCCGTTCCCTCGACTTGCCGGAAGTCACGACGGAGGTCGGCGACAGCCCTCCCCGGTCCCTCAGCGACCGCATGGGAGACCGGTGGGCGTCCTTCATCGATTCAGGAGACGCTGGCGACGATTGGCCGGAATGGAATCCGCAGACCCGCTCGACGCTCGTTCTGGACGAGGACGAGTCGACGGTGCAGGATCCGAAAGCGAACGTGCGTTCTCTGGTCGCGGCAGTCGCGAACGACAACCGATCGTGACCGGGACATCAACATCGACAACTGACCCAGGTCGTCAACGCTGGCCAGCCGGTAATCACCGTTGTGTGACAAAGTGGGCGTGACGGTTCATTCAGGCAGGCTCTGACGCCCGCGTAGTTGTCCGAGTCCACGGCGATCGCGTACTCAGCAGGCTTGGCACCCTAAGTGGGCGTGACGGGCTGGCCGCTTCTCACGGTCAGCCGGCGGCTCCTACGACCCCGATGCCGTCATCCTCGAGAGTCCGGTCGCCGCAGGACACCCGCGTCGCCCCATCCATCGCGTCACCCGCGGGCGCACCGGTCGTGGTCGGCCCGTTCCTCGCGATGGTCCCGTCGAGCTCGATGATGGTCACCGCGATGCTGTCCGCCTCGCCGGGGGCGCCGGCGGGCTGGCTGGCGAGGAGGCCGACGAGGTGGCGTGCTCCGTCCACGGTGATGCATCCGACGCCCGTGCCGTGCTGCCCTGTCAGGTCGAACCGGTACGGGTCGCCGTCCACGTCCGTGACCGGCGCCAGCGTGCAGTCGATCCACCGGTACAGGTCCACCTCGCGGCTGCCCGCCACGAGCATCACCACCTCCCCCGTGCCGGTCGCGTCCGCGATCAGGGCGGTCGGCTCCGCGCCCCCGGAGAAGCCCGTCGGACGCACGGACGCCGTGGCGCCGGACGCGGTCGTGATGCCGAACTCGCCCGCCGGGCTCACCCACTGCTGGTCATCCTGCCCGTCGCCGTCGACATCGATGGTGGGCGCCGTCCTCGCGTCCGCAGGGGCACCGCTACCCGACGATGAGCAGGGCTGAGGCGCAGCTGTGGTCGCGGCCGTGGAGGCGCTCGGTGCGGGGTTCGACGCTGAGGTCTGAATAGGCGGGGAGACGCCGCCGTCGGAACTGCTGCAGCCTGCTGCCAGCACCGCCACGAGAGCGAGAGCCGCGGCGATCCCGCTACGGCGCGTGATGTTCTTCATGGGACCCATCTCCGCAGGGTCGCTCCTCCTGCGGGTCCGTTGCAAATCCTCGGCGCGCATCGAGCCGAGACCAGGCCAACAGGCAGTCCGACCCTGTCACGTCGGATCAGCCGATGCGCTGCCAGGAAGAGGGCGAGTCCCATGTCCGTGCGTCGAGGGCGAAGTAGCGCCCCACCCAGGCTGGTCCAGATCGCGGTCGACCGTGGATGGCGTCAAGCTCGCCAGCGGCAGAGCACCAACGCCAGCATGCGCCGCAAACGCGATCGCTCCATCCCGCTTCGCGAGCGCGCCCCGCCGCGCGGCACCTTCGATTCGTCACTGCGCGTCGATCACTCGTTCCCAACCCCGCACGGACTCCTCGGGGCGCGCGAAGAACTCATCGAGTTTCTCTTCATCTCCCCGAGCTCAGCATCGACGGCGTGCGCGGCATTCAGGGAGGCAAGGAGGACCTCAGCAGTCTCCCTGGCCTTGCGTTCGGCGTCGCTGATGACCAGTTCGCTGCGGGGAAATGGGCGAGAGGGAATCATCTACGTGACCGGATGGACACCCGCCGGTCGGCGCTGGGAGCCGTGCGGCGCGTCCCCGAGGCGGTCCTGTTCCTGCCACATGGCGACCTTGAGGTCCTCGCGGACAGCCTCGTAGGCAGGATCGAAGTAGATGTTCCGAAGTTCCGTGGGGTCCTCCTGCAGGTCATAGAGCTCCCACTCCGGTGGATAGTCGAAGTGCCCAGTACCCGGGATGCCGAGGGACGCGTTGTAGAAGTAGATGAGCTTGTAACGGTCCGTCCGGTAGCCGTAGTGGGCACCGGCCTTGTGGATCGGGTCGTCGTTCTCCCAGTACCGGTAGTACATGCCCTCGACGGGCGGCGTCGTCGGGGCGCCGCGGAGGTCCCCCCAGAAAGAGCGCCCCTGCATGCGCGGGTGATGCTCCGCTCCCGCCGCGTCGAGGATCGACTGCGCCCAGTCCACGTTGGTGACGATGCCGTCGAACTCCTGACCAGCATCGAGTGCCCGTGGGTAGCTGACCACGAGGGGCATGCGCAGCGACTCCTCGTACATGAAGCGCTTGTCGAACCAGCCGTGCTCGCCGAGGAAGAACCCCTGGTCGGATGCGTACATCAGCATCGTGTCGTCGAAGTCGCCCCGGGCGCCGAGCCAGTCGATCACTCGGCCGACGTTCTCGTCCACGCTGTCGACGCAGGCCAGGTAGTCCTCCATGAAGCGCTGGTACTTCCAGACGGCGAGGGCCTCGTAGTCGAGGCCTTCCGGTGGATCCACCTTCAGGTCCTCGCGGCTCAAGTGGTCGGCCACGCGCATGGCCGCCCGACGGGCCGCGTTCGACCTCGTGCCATAGTCGTCGAAGAACGTCTCCGGCACGGGGATGGGATCCGTGTGCCCGTCCTGGTGCTTGGGGTGCGGCTCCCACGAGCGGTGGGGGGCCTTGTGGTAGATCAGCACGCACCACGGGTCGTCCCCCTCGAGCGAGTCCACCCAGTCGACGGCGAGGTCGGTGATGATGTCGGTCGCGTAGCCCTCCACCGTGCGCTCGCCCTCCTCGGAGAGGAACGTCGGGTCCCAGTACTCGCCCTGGCCGTGGGAGCCCGAGAGCACGTCCCAGTAGTCGAAGCCCTCCGGGTCGTGGCCGGCACCGCTGCCCATGTGCCACTTGCCCACCATCGCCGTCCGATAGCCGGCCGCCTTCAGCTGTGAGACGAATGTCGGCTGGGAGGCGTCGATCGGCGTGACGAGCGTCGACACCCCGTTGATGTGGCTGTAGGTGCCGGTGAGGATCGACGCCCGGCTCGGCGAGCAGAGGGCGTTGGTCACGAAGCAGTTCTCGAAGCGCACGCCGCGCTCGGCGATCTCGTCGATGCGGGGTGTGCGGTTCACGACGGACCCGTACGTGCCGATGGCGTGCGCGGCGTGGTCGTCGGTGAGGATCATCACGATGTTCGGTCGGCGGGCGGGATCGGGGGCGGTGCTGTGCGTCGTCATGTGCTTCCTCGTTCGGTGGTGCGGGGGATCAGGCTCGGGTGGCGGCGGCAGCGGCCTGGCGGAGGCGGCGGCGCTCGGCCTGGCGGCGGGGATCGGGGACGGGCGCGGCCATCCAGAGGCGACGCGTGTAGTCGTGCTGCGGGTCGCCCGTCACCTGCTCGGCCTCGCCGGTCTCCACCACCTCGCCGCGGTAGAGGACGGCGACCTCGTGGGAGACGTGCCGGATCACCGACAGGTCGTGGGACACGAATAGGTACGAGACGCCCGTCTCGCGCTGCAGCTCGACGAGAAGGTCGAGCACCCGCGCCTGGGTCGACAGGTCCAGGGCGCTCACGGGCTCGTCGCAGACGATGAGGCGCGGGCTCAGGCTGAGGGCGCGGGCGATGGCGATGCGCTGGCGCTGGCCGCCGGAGAACTCGCGCGGGAGGCGCCGTCCCGAACCTGCGGGCATCCCGACCTGGTCGAGTAGCTCCGCGATGCGGCGCCGGGCCTCGTCGCGCGGCATGCCGGCGAACCGCAGCGGCTCGGCGAGGATCTCCGTGACCGTCATCGACGGGTTGAGCGAGGTGTAGGGGTCCTGGAACACGACCTGCACATCCCGGCTCAAGTGCCGTCGGTCCCGCAGCCGGAGCCGCGTGATGTCGCGGCCGTCGAACCGGATCGTGCCCGAGGCGACCGGCGCGAGCCCGAGGACGGCACGGCCGATGGTGGACTTGCCGGAGCCCGACTCGCCGACGAGGCCGAGCGTCCGCCCCTGTCCCACCTGCAGCGAGACGCCGTGCAGCACGCGCTTGGGCGCCGCCCTCCACCCGGGCGTCGGGTACTCGACGACGAGGTCCTCGATGGAGAGCAGGGACGGAGTCGCGGCCGGGGTCGTGGCCGACGATCCGGCCGCCTCCGCGGGCTGACGGGGCTCAGGCATGTCCGTTCCTCTCCGTACGCTGCAACGGGGCGAAGGGCGTCTTGCCCTCGAGGGTCGAGTCGAGGAGCATCCGCGTGTAGGGGTGACGGGGGGCGGAGAACAGCTCCGCCGCGGTGCCCGTCTCGATGAGGCGGCCCGCCTGCATGACGGCGACGCGGTCGCACATGTCCGCGACCACCCCGAAGTCGTGCGTGACGAGCAGGATGCCCAGGTTCTCCTCGCGCTGGAGACCGCGGAGCAGGTCGAGGATCTCGGCTTGCACCGTCACGTCGAGGGCTGTCGTGGGCTCGTCGGCGATGAGGATGTCGGGTGAGCACGACACCGCGATGGCGATGAGCACCCGCTGCGCCATGCCGCCCGACACCTGGTGCGGGTACATGTCGAAGACGCGCGCGGCGTCCCGGATGCCGACGCGGTCGAGCAGACCGACGGCGCGCTCGCGAGCCGGCTTGGCCCCGAGCCCGAGGTGCAGCCGTAGCGGCTCCACCATCTGCTGTCCGATGCGGAAGGACGGGTCGAGGTTCGACATCGGCTCCTGGGGGATGTAGGCGATGCGCTTGCCTCGGAGCGAGGCCAGCTGCCGCGCCGCCGGCGCGGTGAGGTCGGATCCCTCGACCGTGAACGAGCTCCACGAGGAGCGGGCCGCGGAGGGGAGGAGGCCCAGGAGCGCGAACGCCGTCTGTGACTTCCCCGATCCGGACTCGCCGACCAGGCCGAGCACCTCCCCGGCGGCCAGCGACAGGGTGACGCCATCGACGACGGATTTCCTGCCCGTCCCGGCCGGGTAGGAGACCTCCAAGTCGCGGATGGCGAGGATCGGCTCGCGGTCCGTCGACGCGTCGGCCCTCGTCTCCTCGACGGGCACGGCAGCGGGCTCCGCGGCGATGCCGTCGTCGTCCTCGAGCGCGTCGCGGACGGCGGAGCCGAGGAGGGCGAACGCGCCGACCGTGATGCCGATGGCGAGGCCAGGGGGGTAGATGAGGCCGGGCGCGGCGTAGATGTTCGCGAAGGCGTCGTTGAGCATGGCGCCCCAGCTCGCGTCGCGGGGGCTGCCGAGGCCGAGGAACGTCAGGCCCGACTGGAAGGCGATGCCGACCCCGATCATCATCGACGCCTGGATGATGATCGGCGCGCGGATGACGGTGGCGACGTGCCGTCCCATGATCCGCAGGTCCGACAGCCCCATCACCCGGGCTGCGTCCACGTAGAGCTCGCTCGCCACCCGGAGCGTGGCCGCTCGCGTCAGACGGAAGAAGCCCGGCGCGATCAGCACGCCGAACACGGCCATGGCGAGGATCATGTTCGGCCCCAGGACCGCGATGACCACGAGGATCACGATGATGCCGGGCAGCGCGACGATCGCGTTCGAGACCCATGACAGCACCGCGTCAAGCCGTCCGCCGTAGTATCCGGCGGCCAGCCCCATGGGAACGCCCACCAGCACGCCCACGAGAGCGGCGACCAGGCCGGCCACCAGGCTCGTCTGGGCGCCGAACACGAGGCGCGAGAGCACGTCCCGCCCGACGCCGTCGGCGCCGAGGGGGTGCTCGTCGGACGGCAGCGCCAGGACGCTGAGCAGGTCCGGCGTCGTCGGGTCGAAGGGGGCGAGCAGCGGAGCCGCGGCCGCGGCGCCCGCGATGAGGAGGAGCAGCAGCGTCGCCACGACCGCGATGGGGTTCCGTGCGAACCGTCCGACGGGGCCACCGCGGCGCGTCGTCGCGGATCCGCGTCCGCCGGCGTGTGCGGGGAGCACGGGGTCGACCTGCGTCATGAGACACGCACCTTCGGGTTGAGCCACCCGTAGGCGACGTCGAGCAGGAGGTTGACGCCCACCACGATGAGCACCATGAAGACCACGATCGCCATGATCGAGGGCACGTCGCCCTGCGTCGTCGCGTCGAGCGCCATGGATCCGAGTCCGGGGAGGGCGAAGACGCGCTCGATGATGACGGCGCCGCCGAGCAGATTGATGAACTGGAGGGACAGCACGGTGAGCGCCGCGGGCGCGGCGTTCCGCAGACCGTGCTTGAACACGACCGAGCGGGCGCTCAGGCCTCGGCCGCGCAGCGATCGGATGTAGTCCTGGCGCATCACGTCGATGAGCGCGCTCCGTGTCTGCTGCGCGGTGGCCGCCGTGACTCCGATCGCGAGAGCCGTCACCGGCAGGGTGATCGAGGCGAGCCACCCGGTGGGCGACTGCGTGATCGGCACGAAGCCCGTGGCGGGCAGCAGCGGGAGCGCCACCGCGAGGGTCGCGACCAGCACCAGCCCGAGCCAGAAGTTCGGCAGGGCGAAGCCGACGACGACGAGGACCTGGAGGAACCGGTCGACGATCCCGCGACGCACCGCCGCGAGCGTGCCGAGGCCGAACCCGATCACCGCGGAGACGACCGTGCCGCAGATGGCCACCGAGACGGTCACGGGCAGCTTCGCGACGATGCTCGCCGTGATCCCCTGGTTGGTGAACCAGCTGGTCCCGAAGTCGCCGCGCACCGCGTCCGTGAGCCACGTGACGTACTGCGCCGGGATCGGCTGGTCGAGGCCGAGCTCGGCGGCCTTGCGAGCCACCTGCTCCTCGGTCGCCGTGTCGCCCACGATGGTGCGCGCGATGTCCCCTCCGGCGAGGTGGATGAGGAAGAAGGTCACCGCCGAGATCACGAAGACCAGGACGATCCCGGAGAGGACCCGGCGGCCGAGGAGCGCGAGCATGCGGATCAGGCCTTCGGTGCGTACGCCTCGATGGGCGGGATCACGGAGTACGTGTACGGGGTGAGCTCCGTGCTGCTGTCGGTCGCCCACACGGTGTCGACGAAGACGATGGGTACGAACCACGCCTGGTCGACGACGTACTCGTTCACCGCGGCGTAGGCCTCGTCGCGGTTGTCGCCGGTGGCGTTCTGGGCGGCGGTCACGGCGTCCGTCAGCTCCGGCGCGGTCGACTGCAGGGCGTTCCACGCGGAGTCGGGCTCGAGCATCAGCTGGATGGTCTGCCACGGGTCGTTGGACTGCAGCTGCACCAGGGCGGCCGGGTACTTGCCCGAGCGCATCTCCGTGTTGGCCTGAGGATCCGGCACCTTCACGGGCTCGACCGTCACGCCGACGTCGCCGAGCTGCTGGATGAGGGCGGCCAGGAGGTCGCTGATGCCCGAGTACTCGGGGATCTGGATGACCACGTCGTCGGAGTGGCCCGCCTCGGCGAGGAGCTCCCGCGCGCGCTCGGGGTCGTAGGGGTACGCGTCGTCGAGGTCGGTGCTCCAGGCGCTCGAGTCAGGGTTGAACACCTGCGTCGTCGGCGTGCCACGGCCGTCGAAGAGGGCCTTCACGATCGCGTCCCGGTCGATCGCGTGATTGAGGGCCTGCCGGACGCGCGGGTCGGCGAGGGCCGGCGAGAGGGCGCCTTCGCGGTCGAAGAGATCCACTCCCATGACGTCGCCGGAGGGGAAGTACGCGACGTCGAGGCCCCCGGACTCGGCCTCGGCCGCGACCTTCGTGGTGATGCGTCCCGTGTTCCCCTGCCCGGTGCGCAGCGCGCTGGTCCGGGCGGTGATGTCGACGATGGGCGTGATCTGGATGGACTCGTACGGGTACGCGTCGGCGTCCCAGTAGTCGGGGTTCCTGGTGTAGACGTACTGGCTCCCCGCGACGGTGGAGGCGTCGAGCAGGTACGGGCCGGATCCGACCGGAGTGGTGTCGAGACTGTCGGCGTCGAGCACGGAGGGGCTGACCATCATGCCGGCGGTCTGCCCGAAGTAGCGGAGCAGGGCCGGGTTGGGGGCGCTGAGCTGCAGCTCGACGGTCGTGGGGTCGACGGCGGTGATGCCCGTGATGACGGAGACGTTCCGGACCGCCGGTCCCGTGCCGGCGAGGAAGTGCTCGAGGTTCGCCTTGACCACGTCGGAGTCGAACGGGGTGCCGTCGGAGAAGACCACGTCGTCGCGGAGCGTCATCCTCAGCAGGGTCCGGCTCTCGTCGACGTACTCCCATTCCGTCGCCAGCCGGGGCCCGACGGATGCGTCCGGCTGCAGCTCGGTCAGGGTGTCGTACACCGGCTGCAGGAACTGGCTGCGCGGGTTGTCTCCGACGTCCGGCGGATCGAAGGAGTTCGCGTCGGTGTCGAGCACGATGGTCAGGCGCTGGGCGGCGTCCTCCGGCGTCTGGCCGTCGGAATCGCCGGAGCATCCTGTCACGAGCGCGGTGAGCGCGACGACGGCGCCGGCGGTGAGCAGAGGGCGGCGGTGCTTCATGGTGTCTCCTGGATCTCGTCGTTGAGTCGGGGTAATGGGTGCCGCGCCGTCGGCGCGGTGGGTGGTGCGGTCTGTTCAGGAGGTGACGCCGTGCGCGGTCGCGACCAGTGGCCCGTCCTGGTGCGGCATGGGCGCCGCGGCCTGGTCGTGCTCGAGTCTCGCGAGCGTGAGCTCCAGCCAGGACAGGTACAGGGAGGTCGACGTGTAGCCGCGTTCGTGCGAGAGCTGGTGCAGGCTGTCAGCCCAGGCGATGTCCACCTCGGGGATCGGGGACGTCGCCTCTGGCGACCTCCACCGGGCGACGTCCTCCGCGCGTTGCGCGAGACGGAACTCGAGCTCGGTCCGGAGGATGCGGATAGCGATGTCCCGCCCGAACTGCCCGGCCCAGAGGAACCGCTGCATGAAGTCGGGGTCCATGGGCCGGTCGCTCGGGACGTACTCGCTGTTGGCCCAGTCGACGAGCTCCTGGCGACCTATGACCGTAAGGAAATAGGTCTTCGCATCGGGGGCGTCGTTGGACGAGTCGACCCTGTGCTCGATCGCCCCGCGCTTCTCCAACGCGGCGAGGCAGCGGTAGATGGGCGAGAGACTGCTCTTGAAGCCGTAGTACTTGCCATCAGTCTGGAGCCAGCGCCCGAGTTCGTACCCGGACGACGGGACCCGGGCCAGGCGGCCGAGCAGCGTGTACTCGATGTTCACGAGGACTCCAATGTCCGAGAGCTATGTGCTGAAGGGAATAGTGAGATCATTGAATCGGATCCTCGAGGGGGATGTCAAGGGCGGTATCCCGCGCCTAGGCTCGCTCCCATGCACCACGACGACGTCCCCTTCGAGGACGAGGGCGGCGCCGCCTCGCCAGGATCCTGCTGTTCGCCTCGTGGGGGCGGGGCGGGCATCGCTGCCGGCTCGCTCCTCGTCCCGATACCCGACCTCGGCACGCCTCCTCTCGGCGTGGGCGAGGCCGCAGGCCGCCACCCGATCGAGCAGGCGGCGGTCCCGGCGCAGACCTTCGGGATGGGGGACGCCCAGGGCGACGGCCGCCTCCCCGACGGTGAGGGGCCCGTGCACGGGGTCACCCTCGCGGGCTTCGACATCGACGCAACCAGCGTCACCAACGACGCCTTCGCGGCGTTCGTCGAGGCCACCGGGTACCGGACGGAGGCGGAGGTGCAGGGGTACTCGGCCGTGTTCCACCTCGCGCTCACGGCACCTGCCGAGGACGTCGTGGGCCAGCCGCCGGGGACACCGTGGTGGCTCGGCGTCCGAGGCGCCGACTGGCGGCATCCGGGAGGTGCGGGCTCGAGCGTCGACGAGCTCGGGGACCACCCCGTCGTGCACGTCAGCTGGGATGATGCCCAGGCGTACTGCACGTGGGCGGGGCGCTCGCTCCCGACGGAAGCCCAATGGGAGGCGGCGTCGCGCGGTGGCCTACCCGGTGCCCGGTTCCCCTGGGGCGATGATCGTGGAGATTGGAGAATGAACATCTGGCAGGGGTTGTTCCCGGCCGAGAACTCCTTAGAGGACGGCTGGCTCACTACCGCGCCGGTGCGCACGTACTCAGCGAACGCGTACGGCCTGTGGCAGACGGTCGGCAATGTGTGGGAGTGGTGCGCGGACTGGTACGACCCGAACTACTACGGCGTCTCACCCGAGCGGGAGCCGTCGGGGCCGCCGACCGGGCAGCAGCGCGTCTTGCGAGGAGGGTCGTATCTCTGCCACGACTCGTATTGCAACCGGTACCGCAACTCGGCACGCTCCCAGAACACCCCGGACTCGTCCATGGGCAACGCCGGCTTCCGTACAGTCCGTCCCCGATGAAGCCGAGCGCGTGAATAGACCCCGTAAGCGCTTCCCAGCATCCGCCTACCGCCACGGCACCCAACCTGACGCCCGCTTCAGCCTGGCGAACGAGCGCACGATCCTTACCTGGATTCGCAGTCATGGCGTCGAGTGATCCCGTTCACTACTACGGGCTCGCCCCGCCGAGCGATCACTCCTTCGCCGGAGACCTACAGCCCGAGCGAACTGCTCTCGCCTGGCGGGGAACATCACCACCGCTGAGCTACCTCTATCGTCACTGCGCCTATGTCGTCACTGCACGAAGGCGGCTGGGCATCTTCGGCGCTTGGGCGCTGTCTTCGGCCGGACCTGGTGTGCTGATAGCCGTGATCATCGCCGGTCCATCGCATCTCACTACCGGGAACGAGGTCGGCCTGCGCGGCCGCGTCCCGGCGGAGCCGATGGGATGTTACGGCACTCCGCAGCCGCCCAGCGCCGAGACATGAATCGCGTTCATGAAGGCGGAAAGGCCGACCCGCGCACTGCGAGTCGGCCCTTGTGACAACGGTTTGTGCTCAGTCGCAGGGGCGGTAGCCGAGCGCGTCAGCGGCAGCGATCCGGACGAGGGCGAAGCCGGCAGCACCTACACCCGAGACGATGGCGGTAGTCGAGGATGCGATGAGGAGGACGCACTGGATCGACGCGGTTGCCGGAGTACCGGCTCCGGTGACGTTGATGGACTGGATCAGTCGACCGTCGAGGTACTCCTGGACATAGGACGCACCCTGGCATGAGCCTATGCTTCCTCCGGTGAGGGTGAGCGAGCTCCCGTTCGGGTACTGGCAGACGTAGTAGTAATCCCCCGTCGCCTGCGTCGAGGCCCCTGCTGGGGCAGCTGCCACCGATGTGGCAGTAGGCGCCTGGGGGCCGGTCGACACCGCGTTGGCCGCACCTCCAGCGGTGAGCATGGCAGCGACCATGGCGATGGTCGCGGTGAACTTCGAAGCACGTGTCTTGAGCATCTTCTATCTCCCTTGATTCCGTGAATGCGCTATCGACGCTAGGGCCGATGAGCGGATCCGTCCGAGGTACGGAGGAAATGCGGAAGGTGTTCCCACCCGCAACGGACTGTTATTGCGCTATCTTTGCCGCCTCGAAAACGGCAGCGTGAGTCGTGATCGCCCCTGCCCCCTCCCCCCGCCGCCGTCCGGGACGCGTGTCGGTGTGCGCTCGTACGCTCGTACGCTCGTCGACGAGCGTGGCCGGATGCTCCTACATCGACTCGATCGACGACGGAGACCAGCGGTGAGCAAGATCAAGAGCAAGCTCGACGGCATCGACAGCCTCGTCCGCGGCACGGGACAGCACCCGTGGGCGCACCTCGAGGCCGGCTACTGGCGGGTGCAGGTCGAGGACCAACCGGTCCTCGGCTACGTGATGCGGGTCCGCGCGGAGCTCGGGGACCCGTTCACGTTCGAGATCTACGCGGACGCGCGGAACGCGCGCGGGCAACGGATCTGGGTCCGCCATGCAGAGTCCCTGAACTCCGCGGTGGCGTGGATGATGCAGAACAGCGGCCGGCTGATCGCGATCGCTGAGCAGCACGGGCCAGCGGCCCCAGTGCCAGTGGGTCGCGAAGTCGACGCCGACGGGGAGACTTGCACCTGAGCGAGAGGTCAGACGTAGCTGCCGACAAGGTGCCCGGCCGAAAGCCCCTCGACGGAGCTGCAGAGAGAGCCTGCTCGTCGCGCTCGACGAGCTCAGCACCGTCTTCCATGCGGTGCCGCGCGGGCTCGAAGGCCCTAATGAAGCACGACCTCGAGCGCTGACCCTCCTCATTCGGACTCGGATTCCGTTTCCGCGCAGCGGAGCGGAGCGTGCCCCGATGCGCTCGCGCGCGTCCCTACGCGGACACGCTGCGGTCTAGGGGCAGACGGAAACCACATGGGTCGTGACGCACACGGAGAGATCCGTCGGATGCGTGCTCCAAGCGGTCGAAGAGGATCTCGCGGCGGTACCCGGTTCCGTTGTCGAGGGCGAAACGGTGATACGCCACGAGCCAGTCGTCGCTTTCGGGGATGCGGGTGATGGAGTGGTGCCCGGTGGCGAGGAGGCCGAGGTCGGGGTCCTGTTCGATGAGCACCCCTCGGTCACGCCAGGGTCCGGCGATCGCATCGGCCGTGGCGTACCGGACGCGGTACTCGGGATCCCGCGTGTCGTTCTCCGACCAGCTCGCGTAGTAGAGCCCTTCCCTTCGGTGGACGGTGATGGCTTCTCGGAAACCGGTCGGGATCCAGGAGATGACCTGGTTGCGGTCGAAGCTCATCATGTCGTCGCCCAATGGCACGAGGTGCGCCACGCCGTTGCCCCACAGCAGGTACCACGTCCCGTCGTCGTCCAGGAAGACAGAGGGGTCGATGGCGACTCCCTCGAAGTCCCCGTCGGCGACCAGGGGACGTCCGCGGTCGATGAACGGGCCGGCGGGGTGGTCGGAGGAAGCAACGCCGATGTGGCCTCCCCCGGCGGTGAAGTAGAGGTAGTACTTGCCGTCCCGCTCTGCGGCGGCGGGGGCCCACGCGCGGTCCGTCGCCCAGCGGACGTCGTCCGGGAGACTGAGCACCGGTCCGTGGTCCTGCCACTCGACGAGGTCGTGCGACGAGAACACGGAGAACGAGGTCGCCGCCCAGCCTTCCGAACCGTCCGTCGTGGGATACAGCCAGTAGCGGTCGCCGTAGACCACCAGCGCGGGGTCGGCATAGAGCCCGGGCAGCGGGCTGGGAGCGGATCGGCTCGTTCTCACCTGGTTCATGGGCTCTCCTCGGTCGCGCGGGGGCGGCGCCACGGTCGTGGGCCTGACGTCCTGCGCGGAGCTTGCCTGTCCGCGCGGCGTATGTAACGATACAACCATCCACAGCAGCAATTGACCCTGAATGACTGAAGTGTTGATGTTGACAACAGCCATTTTATGGATCGTTACAACTTTCGGGTCGACCCAACGTCGGGTCGCCCCGCCTTCGAGAGGCAGCAAAGATGCTCAACCCCTTTTCACGTACGACGCGCACGTCGCGCCGTCGTGCGCTCGCCATCGCGACAGTCGCCTCGGCTGCCGCCGCCTTGTCCGCCTGCTCTGGTAGCGGAAGCGGCGACGGACGCACGACGGTCTCCTTCCTGTCGTGGGACTCCCCCCAGGTGATGGCGCCGCTCATCGAGGCCTTCGAGGCCGCGCACCCCGACATCGCCATCGAGGTGTCGAGCGTCGCGGACGTCAGCCAGTACCAGACCACGCTGCAGCCGCAGCTCCTGTCCGGCACGGCGCCCGACGTGTTCATCCTGGGTTCCAAGGCGGAGCAGGTCGGCGGCGGGTACGTCCTCGATCTCACAGACGAGGAGTTCGCTGACCGCCTGTCGCCGGCCAACGTCCAGTACGCCTCGTACGAGGACAAGCTCTACGGCGTCTCCATCGCCTCGTGGGGCGGCGGCTTCGTCCTCAACGACGACATCCTCGCCGACGTCGGGGTCTCGGGCCCCGAGGACTTCCCGACGAACTGGGACGACTACCTGGCGCTGCTCGGGAAGATCGAAGCCGCGGGCCACACGCCCCTCCTCGAGAGCAATTCGGGCGCGCCGGCGACCTCCCTCTGCGCCCTGCTGGGGATCGAGAACGCGGCCGCGGGTGGGGATCTCGATCAGCAGGTCTTCGACGGCGAGACGACGTGGGCCTCGACCTGGACGCCCGCTCTCCAGGAGTGGTCGCGTCTGTTCGACGAGGGCTATGAGACTCGCGACGTGGTCGGCCTGGCGCACGACGCCGTGCTGCAGGAGTTCGCGCAGGGCGACATCGGGATGGTCGGCATCGGATCGTGGGCGATCACGCAGATCAACGAGCTGGACCCCGCCTTCGACTTCACCTTCGTGCCTGTCCCCGGGATCGAGGACGGCACGAGCTACCTCTGCGGCGCCGCCGCCCCCGCCTGGTCCGTCAATGCCAAGAGCGATGTCAAGGAAGAGGCCCTGACCTTCGTCGAGTGGCTCACGACGCCCGAGGCTGCGGAGCTCTTCAACCAGCAGACCGGATCGATCACCACGACGACGGGTTACGAGCCCACGCTCGACCCTGCGCTCGATGGGATCGTCGACGAGGTCCGCGCCGGCGACATCTACCTGCCGATCGTCAACTGGCCGCAGTACGCGGACACTCTCGACGCCGAGTCCATCATCCTGCTCCAGCGGGTGATCGGCGGGTCGATCGAGCCCGCGGACGCCGCGAAGGGCCTCGACAGCAAGCTCGCTGAGCTCCAGAAGTGACGACGTCGCGGGTCCGGCCCATGGGCCGGACCCGCGACCTGCGGAAGGAACACCCGATGACGCTCATGAGTCCCCCGTCCACCTCGTTACCACCCGCGGCCGTCCCGCCGCCGCCGTCCGGCCGTGCGCGATCCACGTCCGAGCGCTTCCGGATGTGGCGGGAGGAGTCCGGGGCGGGCTTCCTCTTCACGATGCCGGTGCTCGCCCTGCTCGTGCTGCTGCTCGTGTATCCGATGCTGCAGTCGTTGTTCTGGTCCTTCACCGACTTCGACGGCTACTCGCTGGACTACGACTTCATCGGGCTCGCCAACTACGCCAACGTGTTCCAGCAGTCCACTCTGCTGGACGGTCTGGTCTTCACGCTGCTGTTCACGGTCGCGACCACAGTGGTCATCACCGCGCTGGCCATCCCCTTGGCGCTCGTGCTGAACCAGAAGTTCTTCGGTCGCGACTTCACGCGTTCGATCTTCTTCTTCCCGGCTGTGCCGAGCATCGCGCTGTTCGGGCTCGTATGGGGCTTCATCCTCAACCCGCTCGGCTCCGGTGCGCTGAACGGGGTGCTCGATGCCCTGTTCGGGATCGGCCCGCTGCCCTGGCTGTCGGACGAGACGCTGGCGCGCGTGTCCGTCATCATCGTCGCCGTCTGGAGCGGCATGGGGTGGCACGCGATCCTGTACCTGGCGTACCTGCAGTCGATCCCCACCGACTTCTACGAGGCGGCGGGGCTGGATGGCGCCAGCCGGCTGCAGCAGTTCCGGTACCTGACGCTGCCGATGCTCGCGCCGGCTGTGACGGTGAGCACCCTCCTTCTCGTCACCGGCGGCTTCAAGGTGTACGAGCTACCGCTGACGCTCACGAACGGCGGTCCGGGGACGGCGACGTACACGATCACGCAGGCGATCATCACGGGCGGCGTCGGGCAGGGCCGCTACGGCCAGGCCAGTGCGCTCAGCGTGGTCTTCATGCTGGCCGTGGCGCTGGTCGTTCTCCTGCAGCTCTACCTGTCCCGACGCGTCGAGAGGAACCTCGCATGATCCAACGAGCCCGCCTGCGGCGCACCCTGCTCAGCGTGATCATGATCCCCATCGCGGTGCTGATGGGCCTGCCGTTCTACTACATCCTGGTCAGCACCGTGAAGACGCAGGGCGAAGTCGGTCGTGAGCCTCTCGGTCTGCCGTCTCGCCTGTTCGTGGACAACTACATCGAGGCGTTCACGACCCTTCCCCTGGCGCAGGCGTTCCTGAACACGGCGTATGTCACCGTCGTCAGCGTCGCGGTGATGCTGCTGTTCGGTTCCATGGCGGCGTTCGGCATCATCCTGGGCAAGAGCCGGCTGATCCGCGCCGTCGGCGTGCTGTTGATCGTCAGCTTCCTCGTGCCGTTCCAGTCGACGATCATCCCGCTCTACCGGCTCTTCGCGAAGGTCGGGCTGGTCGACACCCTCGAGGGCCTGATCCTCATCACCTCCGGCGGTGCCGTGTTCAGCTACTTCCTCATCGTCGGCTACATGCGGACGGTGCCGTTCGAGATCATCGAGGCGGCGCGCATGGACGGTGCCGGGCCGTTCCGGATCTACTGGCAGATCGTCCTGCCGCTCATCCGTCCGATCCTCGTCACGGTCGGTGTGTTCCAGACCATGGGGGTGTGGAACGACTTCATCGCTCCGAGCGTCTTCCTCAGCTCGCCCGGCAACTCCACGCTGATCCTCCAGGTGTACCGCGCCGTCGGGCAGTTCTCCACGAACTGGCCGATGTTCATGACCGTCAGCGTGATCGCGCTGATCCCGATGGTGATCTTCTTCCTGCTGCTGCAGAAGCACATCGTCAGCGGCCTCGTGGGGGGCAGTCTGAAGGGATGATCGAGGACACCGATATCGAAGGACCTGAGGTGCCGGACGCGTCTCGTCGAGGGGCGAGCCTGCGCAGCGGCTCGGCGACCATCCAAGATGTGGCGCGGGCAGCGGGGGTGTCGACCTCGACCGTGTCGAACGTCATCAACGACCAGCCGCACGTCAAGGACGCGACGCGCGCGAAGGTCGTCAGCGCGATGGAGCGGCTCGACTACCGCGTCAACGTCGCGGCACGGAATCTGCGTGCGGGTCGGACGGGCACGATCGGACTCGGCGTCCCCGAGATCGACCGCCCGTACTTCGGCAACCTCGCGGCCCGGATCATCAGCGCGGCGGCGAAGCACCGCCTGAACGTCGTCATCGAGCAGACGGGCGCGACGCGCGAGAGCGAGCTCAAGGCCCTCGCGCTCTCGCGCAACCGGTTCTACGACGGGCTGATCCTCAGCACCGTCCGCCTCGCTCGTGAGGATGTGGACAAGCTCGCGCTCGAGCATCCCGTGGTGATCCTCGGCGAGCAGATCTCCAACGGTCCGCTCGACCATGTGGCCCTCCCGAACGCGGCAGGCGCTCAAGCTGCGGTCGAGCATCTCCTCGAACGTGGGTGCCGGCGCATCGCCATCATCGACTCCGGGCACACGGTCGAGGACGACGGGCCGGATGTGTCCAGTCTTCGTCGTTCCGGTTACCGTGACGCGCTCGCCAGCGCGGGCATCGCCTTCGATCCCGATCTCGCCGTCTCCATCCAGGAGTTCACGATGCAGGACGGCCACGACGCGATCCGCAGGCTCGTCCATCGAGGCATCGAGTTCGACGGGGTCTTCTGCGTCACCGACACGGTCGCCATGGGCGCCCTGCGCGCTCTGGCCACCGCGGGCATCCACGTACCGGATGCCGTCAAGGTGATCGGCTTCGACGACGTCCCCGAGAGCGCCTTCCTCGTGCCGTCCCTCACCTCCGTCGCTCCCGACCACGCCTTCACCGCCGAGATCGCTCTCGACATGCTCGTCGCGCGTCTTCGCGGCGGCGGTGCGACCGCCATGCCTCCCCGCGAGGCGACCAGCCCCTTCACCATCCTGACCCGCGAGTCCACCCGTTGAGCGTGACGTTGTCCGCTCCGGCCTCGTGCCCCTTCGACAGAAAGAGCCGTCATGAATTCCCCGCATCCCGCGACCCCGCCCGGTCCCTTCCGCATCATCGACGGCGCCGTCGAGTGGCGCGGTGACGGCGAGACGCTTCGCGTCGACGCCTGGGGGCCCGGCAGCGTCCGCGTACGCGCGTCCCGCGTCGCGCCCCTCGAAGACGACCGCTGGGCGCTGCTGGAACCGGTCCCCTCCGACCCGCAGGTAGCCGTCGAGGGAGACCGGGCGACGCTGACCAACGGCACCATCACCGTCGTGATGCGGGCGCGGACCGAGCAGGGGTGGCAGACGAGCTATCCCTCGCACACCTGCCGGTTGACCTTCCTCGACGCCGACGGCGACATCCTGTTCGAGGAGCTCCATGACGGCGGTGCCCTCCAGCAGATCGCACGCGACCACCGACCGCGTCTGGGCGGCAGGGATGTCCGCCTCACGGCCGCATTCGAGGCGCCTGCCGGCGAACGTCTCGCGGGCATGGGCCAGTACCAGCAGGACATCATCGACGTGAAGGGCGGCACCTTCGAGCTCGCCCACCGGAACTCGCAGGTCAGCGTGCCGTTCGTGCTGTCCGACCGCGGCTATGGCTTCCTCTGGCACAACCCGGCCATCGGTCGCGCGACGTTCGCGACCAATCGGACGGAGTGGGTCGCTGAGTCCACGCAGCAGCTGGACTACTGGGTCACTGCCGGGCCGACTCCGGCAGCGATCCTCCGCGCGTATGCCGATGCGACCGGGCACGTGCCCGAGATGCCGGAGTACGGCCTCGGTCTCTGGCAGTCGCGCCTGCGGTACTGGAACCAGCAGCAGGTGCTCGACGTGGCACGCGAGCACGTCCGTCGGGGCATCCCCCTCGACGTGCTCGTCATCGACTTCTTCCACTGGCCCGAGATGGGCGACTACCGCTTCGAGGAGGAGTTCTGGCCCGACCCGACGGCCATGGTCGAGGAGCTGCGCTCCCACGGCATCGAGACGATGGTGTCCGTCTGGCCCCAGGTCTCCCTCCAGTCCGAGAACTACGACCGGATGCGGCAGGAGAACCTCCTCGTCACAGCCGACCGCGGCATCGACATCCAGATGCACTTCGGCGGTGCATCCGCGTTCATCGACCCGACCTCGTCCGATGCTCGAGCGTTCCTCCGCGAACGCCTCCATGACGGCTACGGGCGCCACGGCATCAAGCTGTTCTGGCTCGACGAGGCCGAACCCGAGTTCGCGCTGTACGACTTCGACGCCTACCGCCTCTCCATCGGACCTGTGCTCCAGGTGGGCAACCTGTATCCGCAGCAGTTCGTCCGCGCCGTCCACGAGGAGGGAGCGGAGGGGTCCGACTCTGGGGCCATCAGCCTGGTCCGTGCCGCATGGGCCGGCAGCCAGCGCCATGGCGCGCTCGTCTGGTCGGGCGACATCCGGTCCGACTGGCAGGACCTGCGCCGGCAGATCACCGCCGGCATCCAGATGGGCGTCGCCGGCATCCCGTGGGTGACCACGGACATCGGCGGCTTCGGCGGCGGTGATGGCGAGGATCCCGGGTTCCGGGAGCTGCTCATCCGGTGGTTCCAGTTCGGCGCGTTCAGCCCCGTCTTCCGCATGCACGGCGACCGGATGCCGAGCGCACCGGTGACCGCGGCGGACGGGAGCCTCCGCTCCCCCACCGGGGCACCGAACGAGCTGTGGTCGTACGGTGACGATGTCTTCCAGACCCTCCGCAGGTACGTGCAGATCAGGGAGCGGCTCCGCCCATACCTCCGGGAGGTCATGCACCAGGCGCACGTGGACGGTCTGCCTGTCGTCCGGGGGCTGTTCGTGGAGTTCCCAGATGACCGTGCGTGCTGGTCGGTCGCCGACCAGTACATGCTGGGGGCGGACCTCCTCGTGGCGCCCGTGCATGGGACCAGGGTGGACGCGCGCGACGTGTACCTCCCTGCCGGCGCCGCCTGGACAGAGCTGGCCACCGGGCACGTTCACGAGGGCGGGTCCACCATCAGCGCGGCGGCGCCCACGGACACCATCCCCGTCTTCCTCCGCGACGACCGTCGGCCCGAGCTCCTCGACCTCCTGACTCTCCGGTCGTGACGAGGATCGTCGTCCACCTCGATGAGGCACAGGCGATCAGTCCGGATCTCTGGGGCGTCTTCTTCGAGGACATCAACCACGCCGCTGACGGCGGGCTCTACGCCGAGCTCGTCCAGAACCGATCCTTCTCGTACTCCGACGCCGACGCACCGGGTTGGGATGCGCTCACCGCCTGGCGGACCGAGGGCAACGTGCAGATGCGATCAGACTCTCCGCTCTCCTCGTCCGCACCGACCTACGCTCGGCTGGATGCGAGTCGAGGTCCCGCTCGGCTCGTCAACGACGGGTTCGGCGGCATCGTGCTGCGAGAGGGACGCGAGTACCGGTTCTCGGTGTTCGTGCGGGCAGGTCGGGCGTCGCGCCTGGCGGTGCAGCTCGTCGGAGGTGACGGGACGGTGATCGCCTCCACGGTGATCGTGGTCTGGGCGGCCGACGAATGGACGCGCTACGACGCCACCCTGCTCGCACGGGGAGACGCCGCCGACGGTTCGATCACCCTGACGGCGCCTACTGGATCGACGGTGGACGTCGACTTCGTCTCGCTCTTCCCGCAGGATGTGTTCGCAGCCAGTGAGGAGTCCTCTTCCCCGAGGGACGACAACGGACTCCGTCGGGACATCGCGACCGCGATAGCTGACCTTCGACCGCGCTTCGTCAGATTCCCTGGCGGCTGCGTGGCCCACGGCCTCGGCATCGACAACATGTACCGCTGGCCCGAGTCGATCGGCCCGGTGCACGAGCGCCGCCAGGACTCCAACCTCTGGGGCTACCACCAGTCACGAGGACTCGGCTACTACGAGATGTTCCTCTTCTGCTCCCGCATCGGCGCCACTCCCCTGCCCGTCGTCGCTGCGGGCGTGTGCTGCCAGAACACGATCGGAGGTCCGCTCCCCCTCCCTGACGCCGAGATGGATGCGTACGTCCAGGAGGTGCTCGACCTCGTGGAGTTCGCCAACGGTGATGAGAGCACGCACTGGGGTGCTGTCCGAGCGTCGCTCGGACACCCGGAGCCTTTCGGCCTGCGCTACCTCGGCGTCGGAAACGAGGACCAGATCGACGACGTCTTCCGCTCCCGCTTCAGCAGACTCCTGCTGGCGCTCCGCGAGCACCACCCGGAGATCCAGGTCGTCGGAACGGCTGGCCCGTCACCGCAGGGTCCGGACTTCGAGGCCGGATGGGAGCTGGCGCGAGAGCTCGCCGTCCCCCTGGTAGACGAGCACAGCTACAAGTCGCCCCGGTGGTTCTTCCAGAACGTGCACCGCTACGACGACTACGACCGATCCGGCCCGCGCGTCTATCTCGGCGAGTACGGCTCCTGGGGCAACACGATGCTCAACGCCCTGGCGGAGGCCGCATTCATGACCGGCATCGAACGCAATGGCGACATCGTGGCCCTGGCGTCGTACGCACCCCTCCTCGGCAAGGTCGGTCACAGCCAATGGGTGCCCGACCTCATCTACTTCGACGGCAGCGATGTGCACGAGACGCTCAACTACCACGTGCAGGCGCTCTTCTCCCAGACGGCCGGAGACCTCTCGCACCCGCTCGACCTGCACGATGCCCCGACGTGGGAGCGCCCTCTCCGCTCTCGCACGAGAATCGCCGTCGCCTCCGACGCGTTCGCCGTGCGCTGCACGAGCGTGAGCGTCGCCGGTGAGGCGGTGCCGGACGTCGCACTGACACTCCCCTACGGGCGCGTCGAGCTCCCGGTGGATCTCGATGTCGTCGATGTCGACGTGCGGATGACTCTCGATGTCGGCGAGGGGGACTCTGACCGGGGCTCGTTCTCCCTCCACATCGGCGACCTCGCTGGCGGCGAGCAGTGGGAGTGGAACTTCGGGACGTGGCTGAACCGTACATTGACGCTGCACTCGACCACGGACGGCTTCCGCGACGAGGCGGCGCCGGGCGTCCCCTTCCGGCTCGAGACGGGGCGCGCATACGAGATCGCGGTTGCCATCCATGATGGCGGGACCCGGTTCTCCGTGACGGTGGACGGGCACCTTCTGCAGAGCCACGTCGACCTTCGCGACCCTGAGCACCGGTTCGTCGCCTCGTGCGTGACGAACAGCAGCACGGGCAAGACCTGGGTACGCGTGGTGAACGCCACCGATACCGCGGTCGCCGTCGGTATCACCGATGAACGAGGGGACCCGGTGAGCGGCCACGAGGCACGTGCATTGACCGCGGCGGCGACTGAAGGAGGACCTTTCGTAGCGGCGCCCGCGTCCCCTCAGGCACTGCCTCTAGGTGACGCTCTACGTATCCCTGCCTGGTCCGTGACGGTCGCGGACATCACCTCGCCCAGAAGCGTGTCGCGGACGTTCGCGACGCCATCTGACACCTCCATGAGCTGATGACAGCAGACCCACGCTGTCCCGGCTGCCGGTGCGGGTAGAGCGCACCGAGGTGATCGGCAGGCGCCACGTGCGACGTCGGTTGGCGGACTGCGTGGCGCCAGCGCCTGCTGCCGACGGCGAGTCGGCCTCCAGAGACGACGGCTCTCCTTGGCGCCAGCTCAGTCCGGCATTCCGTGATCCTGTTGGTGTCAGGTCGGCTGACGATCGATGAACGCGGACATCCAGGGCACGGTGAACGCGATCCGTCCATGTTCGGGTGCGTAGATGATGCCTTTGTCGGTGAGGTTCTGGCGGATCTTGCTGAGGCGTTGGGTGGTGCGGTCCAGGCGGCGGGCGACGTCGGCGGTCTTGGACCCGGCGTCGCCGTCGGCAGCCATGGCCCGGAGGTACTCCTTCTCGAGTGGGGTGGCCCGGTCCCATCGGGTGCGGTAGAACCCGTCGTCGAGGTGGCGGAGGGCGAGTCCGGCGCCGTTCTGGGCGTCATCGCGGGAGATCGGCGATGACGCGGCCTCGAGCCATGCTTCTGAGCCGTATTCCTGGAGGAAGTACGGATACCCGCCGGTGAGCGCCACGACGAGGTCGATGGCGTCGTCGGTCCACGTGACGCCTTCGTCGGCAGCGGGCACCGTGAGGGCAGCGGCAGCGGCGTCGGACTCGAGCTCGCGGATGTGCCGGTACTGGAACAGGCGCTCGGAATAGGACTTCGCTTCGGCGAGACGGGTGGGCAGGCTGGGCAGTCCTGCGAGGACGAAGAGGACGGGTCGCTGACGTTGGGATGCGCGGTGGGCCACGGTGCAGATGGCGACGAGTTCGTCCGCGGTGAGGTCTTGTGCCTCGTCGATGAGGATCGCGAGGCCGAGTCCCTCGTCATGCACCGCATCGAGGATCCCGTCGACGACTGTGGTGAGATCGAGTTCGATGTTGCCCGAGTCGGCGAGCTCGGCCTCGATGTCGTCGAGCGTGAGGCCGAAGGTGGTGGTGCCGTCGGTGTCGACGCGAGCGGAGAAGGACAGGGCTGTCTTCAGCGCGCGGAGGAACGGGCGCTTGCGGTTGCGACGGGCGATACGAGCGACGTGGCTCTGGAGGGCAGAGGAGAGTGCGCCGCGCATCGACGTTCCCGCCGCCGCTTCGATCTGGGCGACGATCCACCCGGATGCTTCTGCTTCGGCGGACATCTGACTCAGCAGGACGGTCTTGCCGACGCCGCGGAGTCCATAGAGGACGAGCGAGCGTGGCGCGCGTCCGGCGGCAGCACGTGCGACGGAGACGCGCCACGCCTCGAGCTCCGCGTCCCGGCCGACGAGCGCAGGTGGCCGTGCGCCGGCCCCGGGCGCGTAGGGATTCGTCGTGCCGTCCACGGTGGATCTCCCCTTGTCTCTCTTGTTCTGTCAGATCTTGACAGACATGGGGATACTTCGGGATACCGCCTGCTGCGTTCCTTCATCTGATGAGAGCGAACATGCGGGAACTAGCAGACTGCTAGCATCCTGCATGCACGAGATCCGTACGGACATCAGAGCGGCATCCCGACCGATCCTGCGACGCAGCGCACGACCCTCGCGCAACAGCCCTGCGCGTCAGCCGACAGACGCGGCTTCAGTGGACACGCATCTGCTGCGTTGGGAGGGGATATCCATCACTCCCCCGCCATGCATGTAGGCCCACTGGGCGGCGGCGCCAAGACTCGGCCATCAGTCCGTGCTGAAGACACCTGACCGGGTCACGAGCCTCGGCATGCGCACCTCCCGGAGACTTCTGCTATCGGTTTGCTAGCGCAGTGATAGCCGGCCTACCTGCTCAGCGACCGAGGTGCTCTTGGCGGAGCACCTCGAGACCTCGGCGCAGCGCCCGGAGCGTGGTGGCATGGTGCGTACGCTCCTCCAGGGCGGCGACCTCGGCGAGGAGCTTCGGGAGTTCCTCGTTCGGGTAGCGGATGAGGGCGTTCTTGGGCCAGGAGCGCTGCTCCCCCACGGCTGGCGCTGGTTGGCGGTCACCGGTCGGCGCGGCCGCGGGCGCCGCCTGTTCCGCAGCGGGCGCCGGCTCGTTGCTGCGCGCCTCTGCGGCGGCGCCGAAGGCCTCGATACGGGCCTCGCGGTCGCGTTCCTGCTGGGTCCTCTTTTTGATGGCCATTACACCGTCACCTCCGCTGCGAGCTCCTGTATCTCGGCACGTGCCTTGGGGTTGTTCCACTCGACGACGCCGCGCCCTTCGCCGATGACGTCCCGGTACGCCTTCCGTTCGAAGACGACGGTCTGGAGGGGACGCAGTTCCGGGTAGTCCGAGAGGTAGTCCTCCGAGTCGGCCCGTTCGGTTACGCCGGGGTTGGTGGGGACCTGTGTCAGGAGGCTGCGGACATCGAGCCCCGGGTTGAGGTCCCGCGCCTGCTCCACGAGTTCGCTCATGTGCGGCAGGGTGTCGAGGTCGAACTGGGATGGGCGCACGGTGACGATCATCTTGTGCGCGACGACCATGCCGGTGCGCATCTCCTTGCTGTCCTTGCCTGCGACGTCGACGATGACGACCCCGTACCGGCTGTCGAGGTCATTCAGGGTGCCGCTGATGTTCCCCAGCTTCTCGACGCAGGCGATGGCCGGCGTGAGGCCGGCGGCTTCGCGGTCGGCGTGCCAGCGAGCGGAGGAGCGCTGCACGTCGGCGTCGACGAGAACCACGTCACTCCCCTGCCGGGCGTACTCGGCGGCGAGGTTGGTCGCGATCGTCGACTTCCCTGCGCCGCCCTTTTGACTGCCGACCAGAAGAATCATGTCGAGGCCTTCCTGTCTATAGCCCTTGCATAGCGCTAGCGGGTTGCTAGCAGTATCACAGTACTAGTGGATGCCAGCATTCGGAGCGGCTCGCCTTGGCGTGTGCAGGGGTCCGACGCCTACCCCACGAGCTGATGCTACTGCTATGCAACTGCTAGCACTTGCCTAGTGCAATTATTGAGGCACCTGGGCAAGTTGGTTCAGTAGCTGCCCGCTCTCACGCCTGGCCTGCATGTCCGTCTCGACCTCTCGGAGCCGCCATCCTGTCGAGGTCGCCCGCGTGCGCACTTCCGCGGGATCTCGACTCCGACTCGGCATACCGCTAGCAGACTACTATCACTTGCATAGCGCAACCCGCATTGCGCAATCGTTCTCAAGTCCGGCACCAGCGATCACCAGGAGACGCCTCGTGGTGGATCCGATCTCCGACAGCTCGGACCGCGTTCGGCCTTGACGTGCTGGGGGAGTGCCCGCCGAGCACGTCCGGGCACTGTCGCTGCTCAGCGCCACTTCCGCGCTACAGACCGTGCTCGTTCTCAGGCGCCTTGTCACGGCGGCTGCGCAAGGCACCACTAGCACTATGCAAGCGCTGTGCAAGTGACCGGTGCTGCGCGTATCTACCCCGCCCTCCAAGATCCCTGCTTGATTGCACTCCGCTAGCACTTGCGTAGCGCTAGCACCGGCACCGGCACCGCAAGCCTGAGCTGGAGGATCATTCCGCCCCGGACACAGCCGTCCCGGCGCACGCGAGCCGTGGATGCTGCTGTGACCCCGCCGGGCTCGCTAGACGTCATCTCCACGGCTCAGGCCGCATCTCCGAGATATTGCCATCGCGCCTCGGGGTTGAGGGCGCCGTCGAGTACGAGGCGACGGGCGGATCGGTGGTCGGCCAGGGTCCGTGTACGGGGATACCGGGGCCAGACGCGTTCACCGGGGGAGGGGGCCGCAAAGAGGGGACGACTGGAAGCTGCAGGCCGTCGAGGACGGGATCTGGGGTTGGTGTGCATGGTGGTGAGTTCGGCGTTCCACCACGCCCAGACTTCGCGCTCGGCTTGATAGCGATGGGCTCTGTCGTGGAGGTAGCCAAAGACGTCGAGGGCTCGTGCAGCCGCATCACGGAAATCTCGTTTGGATCGCGCCCACCCATCGTCATGGATCTTGATGAGGCGGTGCCGTCGAAGCCGGCTGAGGATCGTCGTGGTGTGGCGTGCACTGACTCCGAGAAATCGGGCGGCGGTATCGACCGTGAGAGACGTGTGCTGGCCGAGGGTGGCGTAGACCCGGCCGGCGAGGTGTCCGAGTCCCTTCCGCGTGAACAGATCGTGCCTCTGGTCGGTGAGTTCATGCTCGAGGACATTGACGAGTTCGGCGCGATGGGCGAAGAGCTCTCGGGGGGCGGCGGGGTTATCTAGTGGTTGTGACCGGACTAGTCCTTTCTCTGTGGAAAGTTGCCAGGTCACTCGCCATTCGGCGGCGTTGCCGCCGTCGGCAGGGGAGACGCGGGTGATGAAGCCGGCGTCGGCGAGGACGCGGAGGGCATCTGCCGCGGTGGTCCGGCCGAGGCCGGTCATGAGGGCGAGGTCGCGGATGGAGGCGGCGACGGTGCCCTTGCCGGTCTGCAGGGTGAGGTAGGTGAGGGCGGTGAGGATCGAGCGGCGGGACGCGTCGGCTTCGGTGCGCCCCCACCGGCCGGGGGTGACGCGGAAGGAGGTGAGGATGGCGTCGACGTCGGCGACGATGGCCTGCAGCTCGGTGAGGTCCTGGGGTTCGCGGCGGGGCAACGGCCTCTGGACGGCGGCGTACTGCTGGGCCTTGGCCCACTGCCGCTCCAGGCGTTCGGTCGCTTCCTGACGGGTGCGGGCCTTGCGGGTGCCGCGGCCGGTGTTCTTGGTGCGGTAGTGCTCCATGCCGGGCGCGGTGCGGGCGGCATGCTGGACGTCGGTGAGGGTCCAGCCGGCGTTGGCGGCCGCGAGCAGGCACATGAAGCCGGTCCACGAGGGGTTGCCGCCGCCGCCGATGGTGGCCATATGCGCAGTGCCGGATGCGCTGAGGGGCCGGTGTACCTGGTGCCGGGTGTCGACGGGTCCGGAGGGGGCGCTGTCAGCGGCACGGGTGGCGGGCATGCGGTCAGTGAGCAGCGCAGTCAGCGCGTCGAGGTCGGCCGTCGTCGTCGACGGGGCCAGGAGTGAGGCGATGTCGCCGGCGAGGACGCGGGAGCTGGTGCCGTCGCGGTGGGGGGAGAGCGGGGGTCGGGCTGCACCTTCGGCGGGGTTGCGGAGCATGCCGTGGTCGAGCCTGGCGAAATTGGCGCGCGCTATCGTCGCGAGGGCGCCGATCTGGGTGGCCTCGGCGCCACCGTCGACGGCGATCCAGACGTGGCGGCCGCCGGCTCCGGAGGAGCGGCAGAGTACGTGCGCGATCGCGAGCTCGTCGAGCGTGCGGGAGAGCACGGCGGCCTGGTCCTGTGCTTGCTCCATGAGCTCGGGGACGACGCCGGTGCTGTCCTTGCCGTCGAAGTCGAAGCAGAGGAGCCGGTACCGGCCGGCGGGATCTGCGAGGCGGATGGCCCACGGCGTCGTGGGTGCGTCCGGGCCGAGCGGGTGCAGGCGCGGGTAGCTGTTGCTGTCGAGGCGGCCGTAGGCGTCGCGGATCATCGCGCGCACGTGGTCGCGGGGACTCAGGTGGCGCGTCAGTTCCCACGCGGAGTCGACGGACGGCGACACGCCGATGGTCTTCTCAGGTCGTGGTTCTGGCGCTTGTGGGCGCGATGAAGCTACTATGACGACATCTCCTCTGGAGGTATGGCAAAGCCCCGGTTGGTAGCCGGTAGGTGTGTGCTGGAGCTCGGACCCGTGGTTGGTAGCCGGTAGGTGGGTCGGAGCTACGAATCTTCAAGAGCCCGTCGTTGGTAGCGACGGGCTCTTATTCGTTAAGTCGTCGTCGTGTCGGCCTCCTCGGAAGCGGTCGCGGGGGAGAGCACGGGCAGTGCTCCCAAGTCGGTGCGCAGCTGTGCTGCGAGGCGCTCGAGGTAGAGCGACATCGAGAGGTTGCCGGAGGCCTCGGCGGCGGCCTGGAAGGCGGCCTCGGTCTCGGGAGCCAGTCGGATCTTGCGGGGGACGGCGATCTCGCCGGTGGGACGTCGGTTGCGTCGGGTGCCGGCGTGGATGCTCGTCATGACGCAAGCCTGGCGATTAAGGGGTCCACTAAGTCGGAGGCGGGTGGCCGTGTCGCCGAATCCGTAGGCAGATTGCGTGGCGTGTTCGGCGACAACCCGGAGTTCGTGGGTTATGCTCGCGGACATAGAGAGACCTCCTGTGAAGGCTGGTTGATCTGGATTAGCTCGAACCTCGGCGCCGGCAAGCAGTGAGGGTGAGAGCTACAACACGTGCAGGAGCCCGTCGCGGAAGCGGCGGGCTCCTTCGTTTTAGGCGACGTCCGCGATGGGCAGCTCCTGACGTGTGGGGATGACTGCGGGAGGGTTGGCGACGAGCTCGGGCATGCCGAGGTTCTGGGCGAGCAGGGCAGCGATGTAGTCGCTGACGCTCATGCCACGCATGTCGGCCTGGGCCTTGACGGCCTCGCCGAGGGGCGTGGGGACCCGGGAGAGGAGCGCCTGACGGTCGCCCTTCGCGGGTCGTCCTCCGTGGTGTCGCTGTGCAGCCATGTCTCGGACAGTAGTGGCGGCCTGATTCAGAAACAGGTCACGTCGGCGGCGTGTCCGATCCGAGTCGCGCGACGCGCGTCATCTCCGATGACACGCTGCGGGCATCCACGGTGGCGAGCACGAGATCCTCATCCTCCCCGGTGCGCGGCGGGCGGTGCAGCCGGAGCTCGCCGTCGATGCGGACGTCGGCGCCGGCGCGGAGGTCGATCAGGACGGCGACGGCGAGAGAGCCGCGGCAGACGACTTCGCAGCAGGCCTGGGGGAGTGGAGACAAGGCTCGCCCTGCGGTGTCCGCGTAGGTGAAGGTCGCAGTGAGCGGACCGCCCTCCGTGTCCGCGAGCACAGGCCCGTCGACGATCGTCCCGTGCATCCGAACCCGCATGGCCCCTCCTCGCCTATTGGTACTTTATAGACCAGTAGATGCCCCGAGCGCACGACTTGGACACACTCGCGAGGTGCCCAAACGCGTCGACCCGCCCCTGCCCACCGAGGTCGGCATCAGCGTCGACGCCCTGGGCAGCCGAGTACGGGTGGGTCTGATCCGCCACCTGCTGACGCACGGCCCGAAGACACGCCCGGAGCTGGCGCGCGAGATGGAGCTGTCGAGCTCGATGGTGGCGAAGAACCTGGACGTGCTCGAGGAGCTTGGAGTGGTGACGCTTGACCCTCCGCGCTCGGAGCCCGATCGGAAGCCGCGCCGGTATGTCGTGCAGCGGGACCGGGTGAACGCGATGCTTAAGGCCCTGGCGTCGGCGTTGACCGGCGCCCTCTAGGGCACTGGGTCCCGCAGGCACCGCACACAGACAGTGAACCGCGCGCCACGACCGTGCCGCCGGTACCCAACACGCGCGCAACAGTCGTAGTCGCCCGGCCGCAGCTACCGTCCCGCTCCCGCACCGCCGAGCCCCTCCCCACCGAGAGCCGCCGCTAGATGGTGGTCCGTGTACAACTTCATTCCTCCAGTCGCGCGAATCGCTAACGTGCCCCCGCACGAGGGCGCGTCATGCACCGCACGTTGCGTCGCCAGCGGGCGGTCGACGCGTTGTGTAGTCGCGCCATTGACCATCGGGGGAGGAGTCGAGGGTGAGCGAAGCACCACGCATACCAGTGGGGGAGGCCTTCGGGGCTGCATCCCGGGCGCGCGACTACGTGGAGGAAGACACCGCCGCAAGGGTCGAGGCCGTTCCCACGGAAACGCCGCCGACCTCGAATATTCGTGACGACTCCGGCGCCCCCAGATCGAGGGAAGCCGGCACCGGCGACCACCTGCCCCATGGCCCTGTCGACCGATCGACGTCGGTGCTGTTCGGCGGCATCGTGCCGGCCTCGACCCCGTCGGCTCCCCGTCGGGCGACGATGGGCCTCCGTGGGGTGCTGGCGGGACTGGGCCTGCCGATCGCGCCAGGCGCGCGCGAGGCAGCGGATCTGGCTGCGGCGGCAGACGCGGAGGAGCGCCGCGCACGGGATGCCATGACGATCCGTCAGGCGACGTGGACCCGAGCGGTGTCGATCCTGGTCGGAAACCCGAAGGGCGGGACGGGCAAGACGCCGACAGCGCTCTTGCTCGGTGGCATCATCGCGTCGATCCGCGGAGGGTCGACGGTGATCGTCGAGTTCTCCGACGACCCGGGAGCTTTGAACTACCGCGCCGAGGGCGCCCCGCGTCTTGGTGTGGGAGAGCTCGTGCGTGACGTGGACACGATCCGCACCGCGGGGCAGCTCACCGGGTACACGGCTCCGCAGACCTCGTTCGCGAACGTGATCGGCTCTACGGGACGCCGGGAGCGCCTGACGGGCGAGGCCGTCGTCGCGGTGTCGCGCGTAATCGACGAGTTCTACGGCATCCGCGTCATGGACACCGGGAACCAGCCGACATCATCGGCGTTCCGTGGTGCCGTCTCTGTCGCGGACGTCCTGGTGATCCCGGTGCTGAACGCCGGCGACTCGGTGCTGGAGGCGATCCAGCTGCTCGAGGAGCTGCGTGAGGACGGCGGCCACGCGGCCGAGCTCGCACAGCGGGTGATCGCCATCCGGCTCACCGACGGCCGCCCTGAGAGCGATCTCGTCCGGGACGAGGTCGTGCGGCTCCTCCGCGAGGCGGGCGTGCAGGAGCTGTTCGAGATCCCGTACGACGCGCACATCGCCGAGCGCGGCCAGCTCACCCTCGGTTCGCTCGCGCCGTCCACACGCGACGCCTTCGCGGCGGCCGCCGCGGCCGTCGTCCGCATCCTGCAGGAAGCCGTCGCCCCTGCATCCGACCTCACCCGGAAGGCCTGACCGTGCGTCATCTCATCCTCGCCACGCAGATCAAGAACCCGATCGACGGGATCGTGCCGGACTTCTCCTTCGGCGGGCAGCAGTTCACGGAGCTGTGGCAGAAGCTCATCGCGGCCATCTGGGCGATCGCGATCATCGTGGCGATCGTCTACCTGATCCGCGGTCTGGTGGCCATGGCCGGGGCCTCAGGGGACCTCAACCCGAATCCTCAGGCCCACGCTCAAGGCAAGGCGAAGGCGCTGGCGGCATTCATCTCCCTTGTGGGGTTAGCTGCGCTTGCGGTCATCGTCGGGGTGACGCTCTCCCTCGCGGGCTGAGACGGAGCCGCTGATGCCCCGCATGTACTCGGCGACCGGTCGATCCCGATGGCCCCTCCTCGTCGGCGGTCTCGTAGCGGTCGTCGGCCTGGGCGGGGGAGTGGCCCTCGCTCTCACCCCCCACGACGCCCCTGCTGCGACCGTGCTTTCACCGACGCCCACGGATGGTCCGCCATCCAGCTCGACTGCAGCTGACACGGGGGTCGGTGACGACGAGGACGGAGCTCCGCCGACGGGTTGTCTCGGCGGCTTGGACCGTGACGCAGCCATGGTCTTGACCGCGCAGAAGGAGGCGGCGCACACGCCCTACGGGGCCGTCGAGACCGCGACGGCGTTCTACCGGTTCGTTTGGCAGAGCCCTGCCCCTCCGACGGAGGAGTTGAACTCCGTGAGTCAGGCAGTCATGGCGGATGACGCCAACCCGACGTTCCGAGATCTCGCCGGCTCCTACGCCAAAGTCCCGGACATCACGGGAGGCGTCGTATCAGCGGGAAGGGCTTTCCACCTCTCCACGACCAACGGTGTCTGGATGATCGACAGCAATGCCACAGCTGATCGGGTGACCGTCGACATCGCGACGGGATACGTGATCGACGGTGCCCTGAGCCCGAGCAAAGTCGCCGCGATCGGCATGACCATGGTGTGGGAGCACGATGCATGGCACCTACTTGAAGGTGCTCAAGTCGATCAGGCCAAGGTGTCCAACGGAGCCATACGCTTCACGGGCGGATGCTGATGAACCTCGCATCGCCCCACCTGATGGACAGCGACGGCGCACCGTCATGCACAGCGAACTTCCTCATCTGCGGGGTCAAGGACGTCGCCGACGGGGTCGCAGGCGCCGTGAACGGCACCGCGGATGCCGTGAGGACGGCGACAGGCGTCGCTGACTTCTGGTCGGATCCCGCAGGCAACACGTACAAGATGCTCGTCACGTCCGCGAAGAGCCTCACGAACGACGTACTACCGGCGTTGACGCACGCGACGCTTCCGGATGTGAGCGCGGACTGGTTTCTCAAGGCGTACGCGCTGTCCTTCGGCCTCGCGATCTTCGTGCTCGTGGTGATCCTCGTCACCCAGTTCGTCGAGACGGCGCGCGGCCGCATGTCGGGTCAGGAGCTCGCGGAGACGCTGACGCAGTACGGCCCGGCTTTCCTCATCGGCGGGATCTTCGGTCCGGCCGTGGCGTGGTTCATCGTCCAGTTCTTTGGCGCCCTCTCGGACGCTCTCATCCAGACGATGCTCTCCACGACGGAGGGCACTATCGCGGGCAAGTTCGCGACCATGATCGGCGACGACGACGCGAGCGGCATCGTCGGTGGAGCCGTCGTCGGCACGATCCTGATGTTCTTCATGATCATCGCCCTGCTGCTGGCGCTGCTGGTCTTGATCGTGCAGCTCATCGGGCTCTACTTCTCCGGCGTGCTCTTCCCTCTGGGGTGGGTGTGGATCGTCGACGCGCGCAAGCGGAAGTTCGGGTCGAAGATCGCGTTCCTCTGGCTCGGGATCCTCGCCTCCCATCCGCTGCTGTTCTTCATGCTCGGCATCACGTTCTCCTTCGTCGGCGCGAACGTGGATGTGTTCTCGAGCTCGGCGAGCCTCGACAAGACGGTGACCCTCGTCGTGTCGATGCTGTCGCTCCTCATCTCGGGGCTGTCTCCGCTGCTGCTGTTCCGGTTCGCCCCGGTCCTGCCGATGGGCGGTGCCAGCGCGGACAGCGGTCCGAGCATCGGGTCGAACTCGATGCAGGAAGCCGACCAGCGTTACAGCACGTCGGATGACGACGGCGATCTGGCATCCGATCAGACCGGCAGCTCGTACACCCCTGAGAAGACCAGCTCGCCCGACGAGAACGACGGCTCTAGTGCGGGTGGAGCCGAGGAGGAGTCGAGCTCGGCGCTGACCGACGCTGCCGCGGGGCCCGCCGGAGCGGCCGGTGGCGGCGCCGCGGCAGCAGGCGCGGAGGGCGCCTCGGCGGCCGCTGCGGAAGAAGGCGCCGTCGCGGCTGGCGCTGCGGAGTCGTCCACGGGCGTCGGGGCCGTCGTCGGCGTACCGACGATGGTGGTGGCCGCTGCGGCGCTCGCCTTCGACAAGGCGCAGAGTGCAGCGAACGCCACCGCCGACATGGCGGCAGGTCCAGTCGAGGACCATGAGCAGCAGTACGGACGGGATGCCACCGGTGGATGAGCGACGGAGGACGGCTCCGCACCTCCGGTGGGTCGGCGGCGAGGCCGGGCATCGGTCCTTCTTCGGAGGCACGCAGTCGCCGACCCGCGTCGCCGGGCTGGCCCTCTCCATCGGAGGGGCGATGCTGTGGCTGATCCTCGGTGGTGGGGTTCCTGCCTTGATCGTCGGGCTGCTCGGGGTCGGCTGCACCATGGTGGTGACGCAGCGGACACACAACGGCACAATCCAGGAGCGCCGCCGGAAGCGGTCGCGCTGGGCGGCGCGAAGACGGTTGGGTACGGAAAGGTTCGTCCCTTTCACGCTGGCCGGGTGGGATCAGATCCAGGCTGCCGCGAGGAGCGCGAACAAGAGGGAACGGCGACGTGCGGAGGTCGCCGCGCGACAGATGCGTGCCAATCCGGATGGATCGGACGGCATGGGGTGGCTCCAGCACGGCGCGAACGTGCCCGGCATCGCATGGCATGCGCCGGTCGGTGAAGAGTCGTACCTGTCGGTGGCGTTCTCCGTCTCCGGGCAGCTGCGCGGGATGGAGACAGCCGGTGCGTTGCATCGCGCAGCGACGTCGTGGGGCAAGTTCCTGGCGCATTGCGCCGCCCCGGTGTCGCTCGTCCGCGGCGTGCAGACGCTGACACGGGTACTCCCGCCGGACACGGCGAAGCACGACATCTGGTACGACCGCATGCGAGAGCCCCGCGACACCGCGGCGGGTTCGGAGGAGCTTGCTCTGTACGACGCGCAGCAGTCCTCCTACGCGGAGGTGCGGCGCCGGGCGGCGGCGGATGCGATGGTGCAGCGGCACTTCGTGGTGCTGTCCTGGCCGCTGACGCCGGCGTTCCTCGAGTCCGCGGCCAAGTACGGTTCGGTTCGCGATGGCTGGCGGGAGCTCATGGCCGAGCAGATCGCCGCGGCGGCGCGGGATCTGCGGGAGGCGCGGATGGGGCAGGTCTCGCCCCTGACGGCGCGGCAGACGGCGGCGCTGATCATGCATCAGCAGAACCCGTCGATCCCCATCGACATGCGCTCCAGCCGACACATCACGCCCCTCGCGGTGGGTATCGGCTCCTACGACGAGTACTCCGCTCACGTCGTCGATGGCGGCTACGACCCGACGGTGCTTCGTGAGGAGGATCCAGTCGAGTCGGCACCCGCGGTGACCTGGTG